>JGI11705J14877_10000165_pt1 | contig 41232 bp, 51 predicted proteins | sample Etolaghawater15m_FD_14877 | JGI IMG/M metagenome (IMG submission 14877) | reverse complement strand
TATTAGATATTTCAGTTAAATAAGTGTTACGAAGTGGTGCATATTTGCTCTGCGTATTGGTACATTTTTGGATTGCGCTTGACAAATCATTTGTTATAACTGCTAAGTCAATATCTTCTGAAAACCTATCAATAATTCTATAGGCTTTAGATAGCGATGTTCCACCTTTAAATATAGCTATATCAGAGTATTGGCTGTTTGCTAGATTTTTTAACACATAAGTAACCCAATAATCCTTTTCAATATATAGGAATGGTAAGTTTAGATTTTTAGCTGTTGTATCAATCAGCTCTTTGAATAGCTCTTTATCTGTATGAAGTGTCATATAATATTCCAGTATTTTTTTGAAGGCAGAGTATCACTACTGATACCTATTTTAAAAGTTGTAATTGGGTTAAGTGTTTCTTTGAGTTTAAATGCTTCTTCCCAAAGCCCAATCTCTTTTAATATCGCTCCCAATAGCACTCTAGTTCTTGGAGTGTATTTCATTGCATACTCAGTTAGTTTTATCTGATTGTCTTTTGTCTCTTTTTGAATAATATTTTTTAAATAAGTAAAAGCATTTTCAGGTGTAGTCGCAGGTATTTTTTTAATATCTTTTAGGGCATCAAGTATCTGTACTAAATAAATATCTTCTTTTGCTACATCAACTCTTTTAGGAACCAACTTGAGTTTGATATTATCTATCTCCACTTTTTTATAAGGCTTTGAAGTTGCTATGGTTATAGTATTTGCAATTTGTGTAGTTAAGCCAAGTTGTCTAAAACTATTTAGACCAGTTTCATAACTCACACCTTGAGTAGTGTTTAAGTAGCTTGATATTTTATCATCGCTACTAGGCTCGACTTCACCAAATAATCTTTTCTTAGGTTTATAAAACTTACCCTTAGATACTTTTTTTATAATCCCTTTTTTAAAAAGACGAGAGAGTTCAATAGCAACAGTTGCTTTATTGTCACTAGGTATATCAGCATAAGTAAATAATTTTGCACTATCTAGTTGATCTATATATGTTCTGGTTGTTTTGGCTACTGACATACTTTCTCCTTTAGTAATAAGATTGGTATATTATATCATTTTATGAAATGTTTTACAAGTATAAAACTTTAATTTTTAAGATTATTTTAATTTTATTACTCAGGAACTTTTTCTTTTCTCTCTAACTCTTTTAGTTGTTCTTTGATAGCTTTTTTAGTAAGAACTTTGAATTTATCTTTTCGTAACTTTTTCCAATAATATTTAAATATTTTTTCCACATATTCATAAGGGGTATTATTATAAAGAGAGTTCATATTACTACTATCACTATGTGATAAAGTAGCACTACCAACAAGAGTTTCACCAAACTTCTCAGAACATATAGAGATGATAAAATTACGGTTTTCGTGGGAACGGATGGGGTAAGCAGTTGCAAGTTTTTTATATTTAATATTATCTATACTTTCTATCATATTTCTATAGGCATCTTGATAGTGACGATATGGATGTGTAAAAATTTTATCATTTGTTGATTTTGATTTTAGATATTCTAACGCTTCTCTAGTTTCTTTGCTTAATGGATAACTTTCAACAGAAGCACCAACATGTGCTTTTTTAAATGTTTTAGTAGTTTCAGCACGAACATTTACTCTACTGTTTTCTATATCATCCCATTCTAAAAGATATATTTCACCAGCTCTACGGGCATTCATAATAGATATTAGTATAAACGCTCTAAACTCTAAATCATACTCTAAAGCTTTTTTATAAATTTTACGAATAGCACTTAGAAGAGGTTCATTTAGTCTTTGTGTTAATTTTGGCTTCCCAACATTGTAACCCATGTTTTCAACTAGCTTTATTATATTTCTTTCAATTTTTCCCATTAAAAATGCTCTTTCAAATATTGCTGATAATAAATCTCTTTGTTTTTTAATAGTGCTTGGACTTTTGCCATCATTAAACATTTTGTCTTTAATCTTATTGATATGTTCAATAGTTACATTGGATATAATCAAGTGACCAATAATATTCTTAGACCATTTGTCATATGAATATTTTAATATTTTCCCTTGCGCAGGAGTTTTTTTCTTTATATAAGCATAAGCTAATTCATTAACAGTATCCATAGTTTGTTTGAATGGATTTTTATTATTATCTATCAAATCTTTAATAATAACTAACTTCTCACTTGCAGATTTTGCAGATTTACATTGGTATAAGTGTGTGAAGTTTTTATCACTATATCGAGTTCCTTTGTAGCTAAATCTAACAATGAAATTTTCAGACCCGTCTTCCATAATGACACTAAATACAGATGAGAATTCTGTTTTTATAGGTTTGTGTTGTCTTGCCATTTAGTAGCCTTGAAAGTTATGTATATAGTTATGTGTCAAGTATTATATCTATATTTAAGTTTATAAGTGTACAATTCTGCTATCTTTATCAATTAAACTACTTATATATGGTAGTTGTAGAGCTTTTGAAATTTTAAGTGAAAATTTCAAATATGGTACTTTTATGGTTTGCGGTACCAGCGGTCACACGTTCGAATCGTGTCGGGCGCACCATACTTACATAATAAATTTCCTAAACTATGACATTTAATCAACCTTTTGAAAAGCTAACAATTTACTCTGACTCAGTAAAATAGTAACATTTCTCCTTATCGCTTAACTGGATAAAGCAGTCCCCTCCTAAGGGATAGCTCGTGGTTCGAGTCCACGTGGGGAGACCACCTAAACCATGAGCTTTCAAGCCTCTCTTAACTCATTCATTTTTATCTAAAATGGCAAACGCAATTGAGGTAAATAACAAGGACAAATTTTTTGGTTTGTCTGAGACACTTATGATTTTAATGCAACAACACAACATGAAAGAAGAACAAATGATATATATTATGACTCAGGATCATCTAGGTGATGATGCAGATCATATAGTTTCACGTATGAGAACTATTGCTCAATAAAAGATAAGGACACAAATGGCAGCAAATGCAACAGTCTATAAGGCAAATATAAATATTGCAAATCTGAATATTCACTACTATGCAAAACACAGTTTAACTCTTGCCAAGCATCTATTTGAACATAGATAGAAATATAGAAGATTTATGTGAACGTTCTATGTCACTACATTTTATGTACAATACTAACTATAAAAATTATTTTAAAAAAACTTGAATAAAAGTAGGAAATTATAATGAAAAATCAGAATAAAAATAATATTGCGATGTTTATAGATTGTGATAACGTGAGTGCAAAATATATAGAGAGTATATTTGATGATTTGTCGCAGTATGGAACTGTAAATATCAGAAGAGCTTATGGAGACTGGAAAGACAAAAAACTTTACGGTTGGGAAAATATTTTACAAGACTACAACATTAAACCTATTCAGCAATTTGCCTATACAAAAGGGAAAAATGCGACTGACATAGCTATGATAATCGATATTATGGATATTCTTTACACAAAAGAGCTTGAAGCCATTGTTCTCATAACAAGCGATAGTGATTTTACTCCTATTGTCACAAGAATACTTTCTGATGGTGTAACGGTGTATGGATATGGAGAGGCCAAAACTCCTATGGCGTTTGTGAACGCATGTTCTCAATTTATATATGTTGAAAAATTAAGTGTTTTAGAAGATGATGAGACGATAGAAGATTTTTCTAAAACTAAAAAACATCCCGCTGTTACTGAAGCTGTCACTAAATACGCTGGAAATAACTACGATATACGAAAAGATCTGAAGCTTATCAACTTGCTTAAACAAGCCGTTGAAAGAACATCCGATGAGCAAGGATGGGCAGATGTTAAAGATATGTCTTTATATATCAGAAAAAATTCTTCTTTTTCTCAAGTCAATTATGGGTTTAAAAAAATGGGTGACCTTATAAAGGCGGTGGACATTTTTGATATGGAATATCTAGGGGATAGAAAAACGCAACTTTTGATAAGAATCAAAGATGATCCATGGTCATGATTCTATATTAAGTGATATTAAATTCTTAAAAATGTACAATCTCTGGAAAAACTTTTCTGTTTCAATGAGTTACATTTAATTATTAACAAGGATGGCTTATTTGAAGCTGATACACTTTAGCGATACCCATCTGGGTTTTAACGATTTAGACATTTTAAACGAGAAAAACATCAACCAAAGAGAAGCTGATTTTTATGCTGCGTTTTCTCAGGTTGTAGAGCAGATAAAAATTATCAAACCCGACTACATTATCCATACAGGCGATCTTTTTCATAGAGCAAGTCCATCAAATCGTGCCATAACCTTTGCGCTTGAACAGTTTAAGATTTTAGATTCTCTAAATATTCCCTTTGTTCTCATAGCCGGAAATCACTCCACTCCTAGAACAAATCTCAGTAGCCCGATTTTAAAGATATTTGAAAACTTTAAAAACATATATGTCTCTTACAGCCAAGAGTACAAAAAGATAGAGTTTGACGATGTCATCTTTCATACACTTCCACATATGAACGATGACTCTAAGGCTTTAGAGCAGATAGAATTTTGTGAGAGTCAGATAAACGCAGAGAAAAAGAACGTCATGATGATGCACTGTTCTGTTGGCGCTTGGTATTTGATGCAAGAGTTTGGTGAGTGGGTTTATCCTAGCGACAAAGAGTATATATTTGAGATGATGGACTATGTTGCTCTTGGACACTGGCATGGATTTGGCAGCGTGGGCAAACATGAAAATGTTTACTACAGCGGCTCAACTGAGCGAACAAGCCTCAATGACAAACGCAACTCAAAAGGTTTTATAGAACTCACTTTAAATGGCTCTCTAGGCGTAGAGTATAAAGAGATAAGCATAAGACTTATTGTCCAAAAAGAAATTGACTGTGAGGCTTATGAAGAGTCTCTGCAAGCTCTAAACGCAGAAGATACGACAAACGCAATAGTCGAAGTAAAACTCACCAACCTTACAGCCCTGCAATCCATAGACATTCAAAACGCAGATATAAAAGAGTTGTTTGTAAACGCAATGAGCGTGAGCATAAAAAGAGAGTTCAAAAGAGATGCAAACGCAACAGATGTAAACGACGTAGAAGCTTTAAGCCTTGAAGCATTTTTTTTAGAACACATCAAAGAAGATGCTGAGGAAAAAGAGTACGACAGACTCAAAGGTAAAGTACAAGAGCTGTTCGCACACTATGAGGAGAGCAGTGATGATTCTCTCTAAACTTCACCTCGAAAACTTTAAAAAGTATGCTGCGTTTGACCTAGAGTTTGGCGAAGGGCTTATTGGGATTATTGGAAAAAACGGAAGCGGAAAATCTACTCTGTTTGAAGCTATACTCTTTGCGCTTTATGGCGAGCCTAAAGTCAGAGGCAACAAAGAACTCATAAGAAACGCAAACGCAAGTACAAAAGAGGCTGTTGTTGTGGAGCTTGATTTTGAGTTTGAAAATGCACAGTACAAAGTACTTCGAGAGTTCCGCGGAAAAGCTCTGAGTGCAAACGCAAAGTTTTACAAAAACACTGAGCTGACAACTACGGGAGCAAAAGAAGTTACCACTGCCATAGTCAAGCTCACAAAAATGAGTAAAGATGCGTTTATGCACACACTCTTTGCTTCACAAAAAGAGCTTACAAGTTTGAGTACACTTAAAAATGAAGATAGAAAAAAGATGATACGAAAGCTTTTAGGTTTAGAAAAAATCGACTTCATAGAAAAAGAGCTTGTAGAAAAAAGTCGTGAACTTAAACGCGAGATTGCTGCGTTTGCTGAAGTGTTGCTTGGTGAAGAAGAGTTGAAAAACCATCAAAACGCTCTCAAAGAAAAGAGCGCACAAAACATACGCCTTACAAAAGAAGTTCAAATAAAAACCATACAGCTCAATAAAACGCGAGTTAAAGAGTTAGAGATAAAAACGCAGCTTGATGTTTTTGTAAAGACCAAAGAGGAAAAACAAAAACTCTCTAGCGAAATAGAACTTGTAAAAAACTCCATCACCTCTCAAAACGCAAACCAAACAAAACTCACTCATGAGTTAAAAGAACTTGAACAAAAAACAAGTGAACTCAAGAACTTAGGTAATGTAAAAGAAGAATACACAAATCTTCAAACACTTCTTAAAGAACAAGACAAACTCAAAGAGTACCACCTTAAAAAAGAGGGGATTTTAAAAGAGCAGGCGAGCTTGACTGAGCAGTGGAAAAAATCCAAAGCTGATATACAAACTCTGCAAAAAGAGTGTGAAGCCCACGATGAACTTGCGTTTAGCATCAAAAACTTAGAGTTAACACTTGCAGGATTTGATGAAAATATTAAAAACACGCACACAGTAGAACGCGAATTTCAAGCTGAAATATCGGGTGAGCAGAAGCAAATAGACCTCACAAAAGCAAAGATGAAAAAACTGCAAGAACTTGGAAGTGAATCTGCTTGTCCTACCTGCACTAGACCACTTTTAGAAGAGTATGACAATGTCATAAACTCTCTTGTTGATGTAGTCAACAACACCCATCAAGTCAAAATAGATGCGTACAAAAAACAGCTCGTTAATGTACAAAAACAAAAAGCTGAGTACGAAACGCAAAAGAGAGTCAAAGACAAAGAGTTCATAGAACTTACAAAAAACATCAACATCATTCAAAGCAAGATGAAAGACTTAGCAAAAGCGCAAGAGTACTTCAAAGGTGTAGAACAAAAAGGCATTGAGAATAAACAAGAACTTCAAGCACTTGAACAATTTAACTACGATGAAACGCAGCATAAAGAACTGCAAAACAGTTTCACCGCCCTTGAGCCTAAGTACAAACACGCACTCAGTTTAGAAACTGAGCTCAAACGCAGCCCAGCACTCAAAGCCGAACTTGAAAACACAAGTAAAAAAATTGCAGAGTTAAACGCAACACAACAGAGTAAAGAGACTGCGTTTAAGCTCATAGACTACGATGAAACAAAACATAAAACCAAAGAGTTAGAAACCAAGAAAATTGCAAAAACAAAAGAAACGCAAGTAAGTGTCATAAACGCACTTAAAGTACAAGTCGCAACCATAGATGGTGAGATAAAAACCATACAAAACGCAGTCGATAACAATGAAACGCAACTGAGAAAAGTAAAAACTAAAAAAGATGACCTTAGAGACTACGAGAAGATAAAAACCTCTCTTGGAGAGTTTAAAACCAAGCTAAACGCAAAAGTAGCACCGAGAATCTCAAACATTGCCTCTGAAATGTACTCTCAAATAACAAAAGGGAAATACCAACACATAAAAGTAAGTAATGACTTCGATTTTTTCATCTACGACGAGGGCAAAAAATATCCAATAGAGCGATTTTCAGGCGGAGAGATAGACCTAGCAAACTTGGTTCTAAGAATCGCCATCTCTAAAACTCTAACAGAACTAAGCGGTGCAAGTTCCATAGGATTCTTGGCGTTTGATGAGGTCTTCGGAAGTCAAGACGAAGCAAGACGAATGGAGATACTAGAAGCGTTTCATACCATCAAAGAGCAGTATAGACAGATATTTTTGATTTCTCACGAGATGGAGATAAAAGAGATGTTTGAGTCTGTTGTGGAGTTGTAAAGGATATTAAAGAGGCTAACAAGTATAATTGTGAACATTTTTATAGGATTTTACAAATGAGTATATTTGCTTTACAATCAGCGGCAGGTGGTTTTTTGGATGAAGGTTTAAAACGCTTCAATAAAGAGTTTGACGATTGGTGTGTTCAGTTTGAGAACTATGAAGATGCCAAAATAATTAAAGAAAGTCTTGGTAAAAAAATAAATCCAGAGATTGTAGAGATTACACCTTTGAGTTATCCAAAATACTTTTTTCATACACTTCAGGGTGTTATCCATGCAACAAGACAGATTGATGATAAAATCATATGCATTGTTGAACCATATATGAGTTCAAACTTTCGTATTGCGGTGTGTGATTTAAATACAAAAAATGTAAGAATTTCAAAGACTAGCTATAAAAATGTGTTAAGTGTAGAGGGTGCCTTTGCACATTTTGAAGTGAAATGAAGTACAGATTATGAGCCACGAGATGAAGATATAAAAAACAAAATCTTTACTATTAGAGACCTAAATATCACACTTAAAAAATTTGATGCTGCTTAATATTTTCCTATTTTGCTATAATAACGACATTTTTATATGGATTTTTGAATGAAAATAGCAATAGTAGGCGTTGGTGGTGTTGGGGGTTATATTGGGGCAAAGTTATGTAGCCTTATAGGCACGCAAAAGAAAAAATATGAGATAATCTTCATTGCCCAAGGTGAACATGCCCAAGCAATCAAAACAGATGGTTTAAGAGTCATAGAAGATGATGCTGAGTTCACAGTAACTCCTACTACTGTCTGTGCGGCAGAAGAAGCAAAGGGTACTTTTGATCTAATCTTGGTATGTGACAAAAGTCATGCTATCGAAGAAGCAGTTTTGCCTCTGAAAAAAAATCTACATGCAGACACAGTGCTGATGCCCCTTTTTGATGGAGTAGAGAATCTCCAGGCCATAAGCAATATCCTTGATTCTAAAATCATTCATGGTTACGTTGATGCCCAATCACATATCTTAGCACCTGGAGTCATCCGCAAAGAAGGCAATGTTTTTACTGTTGTTTTTGGCGATCCTAAATTTATTGGCGAGAGCCTTTTTGTCAACTATATGTTCAAAGATGCCGGCTTGCAAACAAAGTTAAGCGAAGAAGATATTTACTCAAGAAACTCCTAAAGATAAGATAGAACACTCTGTTCTACTCTTTGTACATACAAAAGATTTTGTTGGTGTTTCTCTTGATGTTGGCGAAGAGATGATAGTTATCATCCATTATAGTGAGTTTAATAAACTAAGTGACGTAACACTCGAAAATAGAAACTGTGGTAAATAGGAACTTCTTGGCAGTACTGACAGAATGTTTTTTTGGATCACCAGAAATTTTAAAAACAAACTTTCCTGAACTCTATAATCAACTTGAGAACTTTTATAAGATTGATTCTATCAAGCTAGTGATTTAATATTTTATAAAACATTAAACGCCAAAACCGCCTTAGCTACTACGCGGACATCAGATTGTTTATAAACCAAATGTGAATATGCCTCATTTATAGAGATAAAAATTATCTCGTTTTTCTCTTTTTTAGCCTGTTTAATCCACATTTTATTGTCTTTGTAAACGAGATATACACCTTTGTCTTCTACTTCTTTTTGAGATAGGTCAGCTACTACTAAGGTTCGGTTTTTTATGGCTGGTTGCATAGACTCACCATCAACTTTTATGACAAAAAGAGAGGCTTTATTTACTGGTTTAGAAAGTAACTCTTGGGAAAACTTTAAGACTTTTTTTTCGTTATTTCCCTCAAGAGTATCTATATATTCTATGCTAATTAGAGACAAAGAACCCTTCTTTGGCGCATCCAGACATATGATTACTCTGTGCACGAGCTAGATTATCGGAAACAAATTCCCAGTTAATTAAATGCCACCAATTCTCAAGATACTCCGCTCTTGCATTGTGAGAGTCAATATAATAAGCATGTTCCCAGACGTCACAAGTTAGAAGTGGGACCAAGTCATATTTTATAGGGTTATCTGCGTTTGAATACTCTTTAATAAGAAGTTTTCCATTCTCATTAAAAACCAGCCAAACCCATCCTGAGCCAAAAAGTCCAACTGCTTTGTCAAGAAAAATCTTTTTAAAATCAGCCATAGAGCCAAAATTTTCTTCTATTAAATCAGACAACTCAACAGAAGTTGTAGTTGAGTGTGGTGATAATCCATGCCAATAAAAGTCATGATTATACACCTGCGCAGCATTGTTGAAAATACCGCCTTTGGCATTTTTGATTATGTACTCCAACGACTTGCCTTGATATTCGCTATCCTCGATTAGTATATTGAGTTTATTAACGTAAGCTGCATGATGTTTACCATAATGGTAGCTAATAGTTTCAGCAGAAATATAAGGTTCTAAGGCCGCCTCACTAAAAGGCAAGGACATTAATTCAAATTTCATTTCAGACTCCTTAATGTATAAGTTTATATTATTTATGCTAACTTAAATTATCTGAATGTATATATAAACTATTGAACTATTCAAAATAATTTAGATATAGTGTTTAAATTTATTATAAAAAATTTTATTTTTAAAAAAGGTTGGAATATGCGATTACAAACAAGTTGCGATTTGACATTTAACATTACCGTTCCAACTCCATTTGTGCTAATGTTAAGGCCGCGAAGTGGTGCTCAGCAATGGGTAGAATATGAAAAATATAAAATTCTACCAAGCGTTCCAGTCATTGAGTTTACAGATAGTTATGGCAATTTATGTCAGCGACTAATCGCTCCTCCAGGCCCTTTTGCAATATATACTTCAGCAAAAATAACGACTACTGATTTTATGGATCAAGCGCCTGGTGCTCCATTTATTGAAGTAAATAATCTCCCTGATTCAGTACTTACTTATCTCTTACCAAGCCGTTACTGCGAATCTGATCGTTTTTGTCAAATGGCAGCAGAGATTACCGCAAGTGCACAATTAGGCTATGATCAAGTTTTGGCCATTACGACATGGATACGTAGGACAATGCGTTTTGAACCTAGCGACAGCGCCACACTGTTTTCAGCAATAGAAATTCATGAAAGAAAATATGGCGTTTGCAGGGATTTTTCACATCTTGCAATTGCTATGTGTCGGAGTCTTAGTATTCCTGCTCGTATGGTTGTTGGATATCTTTATAAGCTTGAACCTATGGATATGCACGCATGGTTTGAGGCCTATGTTGGTGATAGGTGGTACTGTTTTGATGCAACACAAGAGCAAATGAGAGGTGGATATGTAGCTCTTGGCTATGGACGTGACGCAGCTGATGTCGCTGTATATAATCAGTTTGGGCCTTTTATCTACTGTGCAACACAAAAAGTGAACGTATTGAGGTTGCAATAGAGAAAATAGTAAATTTTTTCGCATAGCAAAAGTGTAATTTAAAACATCCCTTGCACTTTTTCTTTTATTTAGCTATACTTCCACCAAGAAAAGATGATTCAAGTTACATCTTTAGACTGCTTTATATTGATAACTATTCGTTGACAGTACATTCATCCTAAAAGAAAACTTTATATTATATTTTTACCACTTAAGCAATTAGGTGTACTCAACCAAACAAGGAATTAAAATGGCAGAATTAGTAAACGGAACAGTTAAATGGTTCAACAGTGAAAAAGGTTTCGGATTTATCGAACAAGAAAACGGCGGAAAAGATGTATTTGTACACTTTCGTCAAATCAACAACAGCGGACATGGTCGTGTTTCACTTGATGAAGGTCAAAAAGTGACTTATGAAGTAGGTCAAGGCGAAAAAGGTCCACAAGCAGAAAACGTTACAGGTCTGTAATTTTTTTCAAGTAGCTTGTTGGCTACTTGAGCTTCTTTGCACTGCAAAAAAATAATCAAAATATCGCGGAATAGAGCAGTTCGGTAGCTCGTCGGGCTCATAACCCGAAGGTCGCAGGTTCAAATCCTGCTTCCGCAACCAATTTTAAATCCTTTATGTATAGGTTTTATAACAACAATTTTTAAACAATTTTAACTTCACTTATATCTTCGTATCACTAAGCAAAATTAAACACCTTTTAGAACTCAGTCAATTTGTTATTTTTCTATTGTTAAATGATTTAATAAAAATTTAGAAAAAAAGGAAAAACATGTCAATTATAAACATACAACAGACAGAAAAAATTAAAGTACTTCTAAGATTATTAGATAATTGTGAAAATATTGAAATAGCTTGTAGCAAAGCTGGATTAAATGTTATAGCAACTAAAAAATTCTTATTTTTATAGTAAAAATTTAAACTTCAAAGTGATAAGAAAGGCTTTTTTTAAGCGTTAATCTCACTTTTTAATATTTTAGCTAATTCACTGCATTGAGCAATCTTTTGGGAGTATGATAGATTCTCTTTTAAAAGTATATCTATGAAAGCACTTCCAACAATAACACCATCAGCACCTTTGACTTTATCTTTTGCTGTTTGAGCATTTACACCAAATCCAACATACACAGGAGTTTGTGTGTATTTTTTTATTGAGTTTAGAAATGGTTGCAAATCTTCAGCCGCTCCCGAGCCAGTAATTCCTGTATATGCAACCATATAGATAAATTTTTGAGCGCTGCTTACTATTTCTTGTATTCGATTCTCACTATCCGTAGGTGCAACAAAGCAGATGTTTGCCATCTTGTTCTCATCAAAGAGATTTTTATATGTTAATGTCTCTTCATAAGGTAAATCAGGAATAATAAACCCATTTATTCCTATTTGCGCCGCTAAAGGAATCAGTTTCTTCATATCTTGCTGATAAAAACTGTTAAAATAACCCATCCAGAGGGTGTCTATTTTTGGAGCGATTTCTTGAGAGATTTCTATAAGATCTTTAAACTTGAATCCAAGCTTAAGTGCTTTATGATTTGCTTTTTCTATCAAGGGACCATCTGCGACAGGATCGGAGAAAGGAACACCAAGTTCAAGAGTATCGACTCCATTTGTGCCAAGCGCTAAAGCAAGATCTATTGTAAATGATTTTTCTGGATATCCAGGTGTTATATAGGCTACAAGTTTTTTCATATCTTAGTTGTTTTTCCAAATTAGGTAATTTATGTAAAGAAAATTAAAGTAATGACTCAATCGCTCCCTAAGCCCAAAAATAATTCTCTCATATTGCTTGGATTATAGCAGTTTTTAGTTAAAATTCTTTTTAGCAAACAATATAAATAAAAAAAGAGTTTTAAAATGAATAAAAAATTGACTATATCTTCTATTCAAAAAACCAAAGGTGTGAGACCTTTAGTTATGATAACCGCTTATGATGCCCTTTTTGCAAAGCTTTTAGAGCCTAGCAGTGATATGATTTTAGTAGGTGATAGCTTAAATATGAGTTTTGCAGGAAAAAAAGATACTATTAGTGCAACATTAGAGCAGATGATTTACCATACAAACGCAGTCTGTATGGGCGCAAAAAATAGCTTTGTCATATGCGATATGCCTTTTGGAACTTATGTAAACAAAGAAGAGGCCCTCAAAAATGCAATAAAAGTTTTTCAAGAGACATCGGCTGATTGTGTCAAGATTGAAGGGGGTGAAGATAAGGCCGAGATTGTAAAATACTTGACTACAAACGCAATTGCAGTTTGTGGACATATAGGCCTTTTACCTCAGTCTGTAAGAAGTGAAGGTGGCTATAAAGTCAAAGGTAAGACAAATGAAGAGCAGAGACAACTTCTAAAAGATGCAAAAGCCATAGAAGAAGCGGGTGCTTTTTGTATGGTTATAGAGGGAGTCAAAGCTGATGTTGCAGCGCTTGTAGCAAAATCAGTTTCTATTCCTGTGATTGGAATCGGAGCTGGTTCAGAGCTTGATGGACAGGTCCTTGTATTTTCGGATATGTTGGGGCTTTTTGAAGAGTTTACACCAAAGTTTGTCAAAAAATATATGGATGGTGCAAGCTTAGTGAAAGAGGCAATGAAACAGTATTCAGATGAAGTTCAAAGTAGAGAGTTTCCTCAAGAAATTCACACTTACTAAGAGAAGTTGATGGAAAGATTAGTTGAGATTGAGACATTTAACACAGAAGAAGAAACAAGTGAAATAACACTACGTCCTGATGCATGGAACGAGTATATCGGGCAAGAGCAGATTAAGAAAAATCTTGGTGTTTTCATAGAAGCTTCTAAGAAACGTAATGAAGCACTTGATCATGTTCTTTTTTATGGACCTCCAGGGCTTGGAAAAACTACTCTAGCTTTAATTATTGCAAATGAGATGAACGCAAATATAAAAGTTACAGCTGCTCCAATGATAGAAAAAAGTGGTGACTTAGCTGCAATTTTAACTAATTTAGAAGAGGGCGATATCCTTTTTATTGATGAAATTCATAGACTCTCGCCAGCAGTTGAAGAGATACTTTATTCCTCTATGGAAGATTATAGAATCGATATTATCATTGGCAGTGGACCCGCTGCACAAACGGTTAAAATTGATCTGCCGCGCTTTACCCTTATAGGAGCAACTACAAGAGCAGGAATGCTTTCAAATCCACTCAGAGACAGATTTGGTATGAGTTTTCGTATGCAGTTTTATAGCTCTGTAGAGTTATCTCAGATTATCTCTCAAGCAGCAAAAAAGTTAGAAAAAAATATAGTCCATGAAGCTGCCATAGAGATATCTAAACGCAGTAGAGGAACGCCTCGTATAGCCTTACGTTTACTCCGTCGTGTTCGAGATTTTGCTGATGTAGCAGATGAGGCAAATATAAATCATACCCGAACACAGTATGCACTTGATGAACTTGGTATTAATTCTCATGGCTTTGATGAGATGGATTTACGACTTCTTAAACTCTTAGCAAGTGCTAATGGAAGAGCAATGGGACTCAGTACGATAGCAGCAGCCTTGAGCGAAGATGAAGGAACAGTGGAAGACGTTTTAGAGCCTTACTTAATCGCTAATGGCTATTTAGAAAGAACAGCAAAAGGAAGAAAGGCTACAAGAATGACGTATGATGTACTCAATATCTCTCAAATCAATGAAGATGGAACACTGTTTTGAAATTTATAATTTTAACATTATCTCTAAAAAGGAGACAAATATAAATGAAGCCACAATATTTTATAGCTATATTATTTGCAACTTCTTTGTATTGGATGTATCTTTTATATGCTCCGTTTTTACTTGGGATAACAATAGCAGCACTTTTAGCTGTTTCTACAGCAAATATGCAGGAATATTTTGAAAAAATATTTAAATATAAGTTTGTAGCTGCGTTTATATCGAGTTTATTACTAGCAAGTTTGTTTTTTGCTCCACTTGGGTATTTTTTAGCAACTTTGACAATTAAACTTAATAACTTAGAACCTGAAATGGTACAAAAAGTAGTTGCCTATGTAAAAAACTTTTTAGCAGCGCCTCCAGAATATTTGCTCTTTTTAAAACCTTATTTGGCAGATTCGATGAAAGAGATAAACATAAACGAGTTAACAACAAAGGCTCTGAGTGTAGCAGGTCAGGTCGGATCATTTAGTGCAGGATTTTTAAAAAATGCCTTTTTGGTAATTGTTTTTTACTTTTTTGCTCAATATAATGGTGCTTATATTGTTGCGTTTGTAAAACGAGTTGTACAGATGTCTGTTGATGAGAGTACTCTTTTAGCTCGTGAACTTTCAGCAGTGATGAGTGTGGTTTTTTATTCGATCATCATAAACGCAATGTTTCAGGGAGCCCTTTTTGGAATTGCCATTTCATTTATGGGATACAACGGACTTCTTTTTGGAATTATGTATGGATTTGCTTCTTTGATTCCAGTGCTTGGTGGTGTTTTGATGTGGCTGCCATTTATGATTTATGAATTTTCTATAGGGAATAGTTCTAATGCATTATTTATAGCTCTGTACTCTATTGTAGCGATCTCTATCGTGGCAGATACATTTATGAAACCATTGATTATAAAAGAGATAAATAACAGACTTTTAACAGAAGACGACGCAAGAATGAATGAGTTAGTCATTTTCTTTGCTATCATAGCCGGTCTTGCAACATTTGGTTTTTGGGGTATGATACTAGGACCCGCAATAACTGCGTTTTTCTTAACTATTTTAAAACTTTTTGAAGCGAGAACAAAAGAGTGCGAAACAAGAGAATAACTATTTTTTATATATCTCAGGATGATCATTTTTCCATCTTCTGTGAAGCCAAAACCAAAATTTTGGCTCTTTTGTAATGAGTGACGTTAACCAATCTGCTTGAAGCTGTGTAGCTTTTTGTATATCAGCTTGCTCGTTGTGAGTTTTTTCTACAGGAATTTCATCAAAAAGCATAAGCGTATAGTTCTCTTCATCATCTGTTTTTATGGTGACTGGTATGATTGCTGCATTAAACTTTCTTGCAAGATAGGCCGGTGTTGAGGTTTGACGTATTCTTTTGCCCATAAACTCTACCATTAGACCCTCTTTTGGACTTATATTTGTGTCAATAAGCAATCCACAAGCCATACCTTTTTTAATATTTTTTACTAAAGGTTTTACAACGCCTGATTTTTCCATAGAGATATTACCAAAGGCGTCTCTGGCTTCTAGCAGCCACTTTTCATAATCAGGATTTTTCATCTTTTTGTATACAGCGATAATAGGCTCTATAAACGCACCGATAGAAGCTCCGCCTAGCTCCCAAGAGGAGTAGTGTGTTGTAACATAAATAACAGCTCTTCCCTGGGAATGAACTTTTTCAACGGCTTGAATATTTTGAATAGTTATTTTGTTTTTCAACTCCTCTTTGTTCATGTGGCGCAGTTCCATGGAGTGTAAAAAATTATAAGCAAGATTTTTAAAAGCATATTTTACAATAGCATCTTTTTCTTCTTTTAATAACTTTGCATCGAAAGCAAAATCAAGATTTTGAAACGCTACATTTCTATATCTTGAAGAGAAGTAATAGCCACAAATTGCCATAAAACTAAAGAAGGCTTTTCTAAAAGTTTTTGGAAGCATCATAAGAAACTTTTCTAAAAGTAAAAATAATTTAAATCCCATTGTTTGTGAGTTCCTTTGATTTTTATCTTAAAATTATACATTAAGTTTTATTTTCTTGTGATATAATCATTCAAATTATAAAGGATATGAGATGGAATTAGGATATTTAGATGTCATATATATAATAGCTGCCTTAGCTGTTGGATGGTTCCTTAGTTACATAAAATCAAGATTTGAAGTCAGAAGATATAAAAAAGAGTTAAAAGAGTATCAAGAGCATTTAAATAGACAGATGAAACTTACAAATGAAGGGAGTCAATCCTTAGAAAAAGAGCTAGCTACCTTAAAAAAAGAAAATGAAAATCTTAGAATTTCTATTCAAACTTTAGGGCAAAAACCAGGACGTGCAGAACTGAGACTTTTAAATATTTATGATGCTGCTCTTAGAAAAATGATGTTGCAAGCTCCAGGTTTTTCATCAGCATGGGAGATTTCTTTACGAGAGTCAGAAAAAGAGTATGAAGAGAATGAGCGAGGCTTTAAATCAATTATTAAAAAAGTATTTGGGCCAAGCATAGCACAGCATGGAGATACTCTCATTAAAACAGATGAGCAAAAAGAAGTATTTGGAAATTAATTTATAACTATCCATTTGTTATAATAACACTAAAAAAGGTAAATATAAGAGATGGTTGCATTAGATATACAAAAATTTTCTGAAGGTCGCACAAAGGCTAGAGCCTACTTTTGCTATCTGTTTTCTAAAAATATTCCCAATAGGTTACCTTCTCTAAGTGAAGAGATGATTGTTCCTCGTTTACTCAAAATAAAAGCGGATTTACAAAATTGTGAGGGTGTCTACCTTTTAGACCATAAAGGTGTGCAAGTTACACCCACCTACCTTCCAAAAAACAAACAAAGAGATGAAGACATCGGTCAAATTCGTGCCGATAGAGCCTACTATTATCGTGCAGTAAGAGAAAAGAGATGTACTATTACAGATCCTTATCCTTCTTTGATAACGCAAGATTTGACAGTAACTGCATCTGCACCAATATATTGTGAAAATGGAAATCTAAAATACATAGCTTGTTTAGATATGCCACTCAAAGATGTTTTACAAATAGCACATCTCAATACCTATGATACATTTTTCTCTAAAGTATTTAAATATTCTTATGCTCTGTTTGCTTTTGCTCTGATTGCTGTTGCTCTTTTGCTTTTTACTCACGGGGTTCAAAGCTTTTTTGTTAAAGAAATCACACTTTCTCATTTGTCCATAGATGATATGTTTAAGGCAACAATTTTACTTACATTATCCTTGGCAATCTTTGATTTGGCTAAAACACTAATAGAAGAGGAAGTTTTAGGACAGAATAAAGAACAGCGCATAGGCGGACCTCATAAAACAATGGTGAAGTTTTTAGGTTCTATTATTATTGCCCTTTCTATTGAGGCTCTGATGCTTGTGTTTAAGTTTGCTATTACCAACCCGAGCCAATTGCTGTATGCTATGTATATAATAGCGGGTGTAGCGCTACTCCTTGTAGGGTTAGCAATATATATAAAATTCACAAAAGTACAAGAGAGTAGAGATATTTCATGATAGCAATAGTTGATTATAATATGGGTAACTTAGCAAGTGTTCAAAATGCATTTGCAAAACTTGGAAAAAACACAGTTGTAGAGAGTGATCCAGATAAATTTAAAAATTACGATAAGTTAATACTTCCTGGTGTAGGTGCATTTGGTGATGCGATGCAACACTTAAGAGAGCGTAATATGATAAACGCAATTAAGGAGTTTGCAGCTTCTGGGAAGCCAATGATTGGCATTTGTTTAGGTATGCAACTTCTTTTTCAGAGCAGTGAAGAGTTTGGAACACATGAAGGTCTTGGCTTGATCAAAGGAAGCGTCACAGCCTTTGATACAACTGCGTTTAGTGAACCACTAAAAGTACCACATATGGGCTGGAATAGAATGTTTACGACAGATCATCCACTCTTTAAAAATCTCGATGAAGCACATTATCTCTACTTTGTACATACATATCATGTCAATTGCGCAGACGAAAATGATATTATTGGAACTACTGAGTATGGATACAAATTTACATCGGCAGTAGCACATGGAAATATCATGGGCATTCAGCCTCATCCAGAAAAAAGCCATGACAATGGTTTAAAAATATTAGAAAATTTTATTAATTTATAGGAAAAAAGACATGACATTATACCCCGCAATAGACTTAAAAGATGGACAAGCAGTAAGACTTACAAAAGGTCTTATGGAGAGTGCAAAAATCTACTCCAATGAACCGTATGAACTTGTAAAAAAGTTTGAAGAAATGGGGGCAGAGTGGGTTCATTTAGTTGATTTAAATGGTGCTTTTGCAGGTGAGCCTAAAAATCTAGATTCTATTATTAAAATCAGAAAAAATTGTAATGTTAAGTTAGAACTCGGTGGTGGTATTCGTGATGAAGCGACTATTCAAAAAATGCTTGAGATTGGAATTGATCGAATTATTTTAGGCTCTATCGCTGTAAAAGATCCTCAATTTGTCAGAGATATGGCTGCAAAATATCCAATAGCAGTTGGCATAGATGCAATAGATGGTTATGTTGCAGTGGAAGGTTGGGGTGAGGTTTCATCTATGAAAGCAACTGACTTGGCTCGTGAATTTGCAAACGCAGGTGTCGAGGCTATAATTTGTACAGATGTTGGAAAAGATGGAACATTAAGTGGTGTAAATGTTGCGTTTACTCTAGACATTGCAAGAGCAAGTGGACTTAGTACAATTGCAAGTGGTGGAGTTAAAGATGAGGATGATATTCATGCTTTAATTGCAAGTAAAGAAGTGGATGGAGTTATTATTGGAAAAGCCTACTATGAGGGAACTTTAGATCTTCCAAAAATGTTTAAACTCCTTGATTAATAAGAAAGCAAATAGAATTTTGCTATTATTAGACTCTTAAAATTTATAAATTATTATAAAGGATTTTACTTGAAATTACGTGTTTTTTCTGCCCCTTTTAAAGATACTTTAACTCCTGTAATGGTTTTTTTCGTCTGATGCAAGAGCATTACTATGAGTTAATAGTTAAGGTTTCATCCCACCACTCACTTTTTGCAGATTTTTTGTCAGATACAGTTCCTGTTGGTTTTGAAGAGACAGAAGATGGATTTATAATTAGAAGTGAGGATGAACTCGATACTATCGTCTGGGGACTAGAACAATTTACAGAAGCTTTGCAAAAAGCTTTAAGTATAACAATTGAACTTGAATGTGAGCAAAATAAGCTTAAAAATAGTGATTGGGTTGCAATGTATCAGCAGAGCATCTCTCCTCTTGCCATAGATAAATTTTATATTCATCCAACATGGAATGCGCCAAGTGAGGAGCTAATAAACATTGTTATAGATCCTGCACTTGCGTTTGGGACAGGACATCATCCAACAACTGCATCATCGCTAAAAGCTGTTTCAAAATATGTGAAAGAGGGCGATAAGATTATAGACGTCGGCTGTGGTAGTGGCATTTTAGGTATTGGAGCAATGAGGCTTGGAGCTATTGTTGATGCTTGTGATACAGATCCTGTATCTGTGGAAAATTCTATCAAAAACGCAGCCTTAAACCAGCTTGAGTTTTCACAAATATGGGAGGGCTCTTGCTCCATTAGTAAATCAAAATACAATGTAGTTCTTGCGAATATAGTTGCAGATGTTTTAACCTTTATAGCCAAGGATTTAAAAAATGCAATGCAAGATGATGCAATCTTAATTCTCTCTGGAATTTTAGATAAATATGAAAATAAAGTTCTTGGTTTCTATAAAGATTGTAGAATTCTTGAGAGAATTGTCCAGGAAGAATGGGTAACCTTAGTGCTAAAACAAAAATAGGAAATTAATAGAATGCAAAATAAAGATGAAAATAACAACAATAATTTTTTTAATAAAAACCCACTCATAACGTTTGCGATTTTTTCAGTCGTAGTTATTTTACTTTTTAAAGTTGTAGTTGGTGAGGGCGGTGGAGCTGATAGCGTTATTGGTGCAGCGAGTACTAAAACAAAGCAAGTAAGTTATTCTGAATTAAAAGCGCTTGTGGATGCAAAAAGTGTTCAAAAAGTTGAGATTGGTCAGAGTTATATCAAAGCCTTATCTACTGATGGCTCACAGCTTTACACTACGAGAATTGTCAAAGGCGATACAAAACTGGTTGAAGCGCTTGATAAACAAAATATTGAATATGCTGGATTCAGTGAAACAAACTGGTTTACAGAGATGTTTGGCTGGCTCTTTCCATTTTTAATTATTATTGGAATTTGGATGTTTTTTGCTGGAAGAATGCAAAAAAGTATGGGTGGCGGTATTCTTGGTATGGGAAATTCTAAAAAAATGGTTAACTCTGAAAAACCCAACACTAAGTTTGATGATGTTGCGGGTGTTGAGGAAGCTAAAGAAGAAGTGCAAGAGATCGTTGATTTTTTAAAATATCCTGGTCGCTATGTTGAGATCGGAGCAAAAATTCCTAAGGGTGTTCTTTTAGTAGGCTCTCCTGGTACAGGGAAAACACTTTTAGCTAAGGCAGTAGCTGGTGAAGCAGAAGTTCCATTTTTTTCAGTGAGTGGTTCGAGTTTTATTGAGATGTTCGTTGGTGTTGGTGCAGCTCGTGTACGTGATCTATTTGAACAAGCTAAAAAAGATGCTCCAAGTATAATATTTATAGATGAGATTGACGCTATAGGTAAAAGTCGTGCTGCTGGTGGTGTTATGGGTGGTAATGATGAAAGAGAACAAACTCTCAATCAGCTTCTTGCAGAGATGGATGGTTTTGGGACAGATACTCCTGTAATTATTTTAGCCGCAACAAACAGACCTGAAGTTTTAGATGCTGCACTCTTAAGACCAGGTCGTTTTGATAGACAGGTTTTAGTTGATAAACCTGATTTCGAAGGTCGTATAAAGATTCTTAAAGTGCATATGAAAAATGTGAAAATGGACTTAGATGTAGAGATTGAAGAGATCGCTCGTCTTACAGCTGGTTTGGCTGGAGCAGATTTAGCAAACATCATTAATGAAGCAGCACTTTTAGCCGGAAGAAAAAGTCAAAAAACTGTAAAACAGAAAGATTTATATGAATCGGTTGAACGTGCTATTGCAGGATTAGCTAAAAAATCTCGTCGTATAAATCCTAAAGAGAAAAAAATAGTTGCATATCATGAGAGTGGTCATGCACTCTTAGCTGAGACTACACTTGGCGCTAAAAAAGTATCTAAGGTTTCAATAGTTCCTCGTGGATTAGCTGCTCTTGGATATACTCTTAATAAACCAGAAGAAGACAAATTTATGATGCAGCGTCATGAGCTTTGGGCTGAAGTAGATGTTCTTTTAGGTGGCCGTGCAGCGGAGCAAGTTTTTATTGGTGAAATTTCTACAGGTGCTGGAAATGATCTCGAACGTGCTACTGATATCATTAAGTCAATGGTACAAACGTATGGTATGAGTGATGTTGCTGGGCTAATGGTTTTAGAAAAAAGTAGACAATCTTTTATCGGTGGTGGGCAACAATCGACTCGAGAGTACAGCGACAAGATGGCTGAAAATATGGATGAGTTCATCAAGTCATCATTGCAAGAGAGATATGCGGCTGTTGTTGCAAGACTTGAAGAGTATAGAGATGCTATTGAGAACATGGTAGCACTGCTTTATAAAAAAGAGAATATTACGGGTGATGAAGTGAGAGAAATAATCATTAACTTTGAAAAAGAAAACTTTATGGAATCTAAAGTAAGCACAGTTTCTGATAATATTGAATCAGAATTGAAAGTAGATGCAAGTATGTCAGACAAAAAATCTGATAATGAGAAAAATGATGAAAAGTAACTTACTTCCAATAGCAAGTGCAGGTTTTAAGTATATCGCTTTTGCTGCTCTTGCGTTTATTGTTTTAACTGTTTTTGATTTAGACTTTTTAGCATTTATATCTTTTGTTATATTACTTTTACTTGCCTTTGTATATAGAAATCCAGAGAGAGAAATACTCTCATTTGAGGCAAATAATCTCCTCTCGCCTGTTGATGGAAGTGTCATCTCAATACAAGAGATACAAGGTGAAAAATACGCGTACAAGGTAGAAATTAAGAGTAATTATTTTGATGTAGCTATTTTAAGAGCACCTTTTGATGCGACTTTAGAAACACTTACTCTCAAAAGAGGTGCACGTTTAGCAGAAAACTCTTTGTTACAAAAAGAGATTAATGAAAATGTAGAACTTACTTTCGTAGATACGCATGCAAACAGTATAAAGCTAAAGCATCAACTAAGTAGAAGTTTTGATTCTTTACATATTGATATTAACGCTTCTCAGAACATAAGACAATCATCAAGATATGGTTTGATGATAACAGGGATTACAACACTCTATCTTCCTCAAAACTTTAGAGTAAATGTTGCTCTTGGTAATAAACTAAAAGCTTCTCAATCGCTCATTGGCTACTTTTGTTAAATATTTTAATTTCTTAAGAGTTCTTGTTTTATTTTAAATAATTTTACAAGAACTCTTTTATATTTTGCTTTGCAAGATATATTTCTTCATTTTATGCTTCACTCTTTATTTTTTTATTGTGCTATATTTGTTTCTAGACAGGGCCTTATTTATAATAAATCAGAGAGTTCTATTATTATATAATATTATGCTACACTCTATAAAATAGATTAAGGAAATAAAATGAACAACAGAAACTATTTCATAATAATTGGATTTTTTTTACTGAATTCTAGTTTATTTTCCAAAAGTATTGAGAATGGAAAAAAATTATATAATGAAGCAGAGTGTCAAAAATGCCACACTTCTGATGATTATACTAGCAAAGAGAGAAAAGTAAAAGATTTTCAAAAACTGCAATGGCGTGTAAAAAGATGTGATTTTACAATGGATGCGGGTTGGTTTGATGAAGATATTGAGGATGTTGTTCACTACTTAAATAGTTCATTTTATAAGTTCGATACAAATAAATAAAGCAGGCTTTTTAAACTTTATAAAAATAAATACTCAAAAATTGAAAAAAAGATGTATTATTTCAAAAATATATCATACAACACGAGGATTGAGATGGCTAATTTAATGGTCAACGAACAGCGACTTGTCCCTTTTACAATGGAATCACAGCAAGTAATTAAAAAATATCTTGCAAAACTTGAAGTCGAAGTAAGTGATTACACTTTTGCGGCCAATTATATATGGCTTGCTAATAGCAGTGGATTTTATGCAATTATAAACAAATGCTTTTGTTTGTTTGTAATGACTGGTGGAGAGCTTACAATGCTCTTACCACCTCTGGGAAGAAAAAAATATATAACGGATTCAATAGTAAAATGTTTTGACATTATGAATGCCAACAACAGCTCTCCTTATTATGCCCGTATAGATTATGTTCAAGAGTCTATGGTTGAAGAGTTTCTTAATAAGGCAGATGACGCTCAAAATATGTTTGAAATGCTAGAGAATTACTTAGTAGAAAAAAAACTTGTAGATTATATTTATTCTGTAGATAGTTTGATTGAATTACGGGGTAATAGTTACCATACAAAACGCACAGAGATTAATAAATTTATAAAATCGCATCCAGATTATGTAGTTGAAGAACTTGATAGTGTAAAGCATAAAGATGAAATTATGATGCTTTTTAACAAATGGGTTTCTGATAGAGTGAAGTATATGCCAAAAGAAGAGGCGGAAGTTTTTTTAGAAGGTATTCATCAAGAGAGACATGCAATAAAGCATATGCTTAAAAACTTTGATGCCTTGTCTTTAATCGGTCTAGTCATTTATATCAATGGTGAGATAAAAGGTTTTACAGCAGGTGAGAAGATCAATGAGACTACAGCATCAGTAATTATAGAAAAAACAGATTTTGAAGTTCTTGGATGTGCGCAATTTATCTTTCGTGAATTTTCTAAAATGTTAAAAGAGTTTTATAGTGTTACGTATATCAATGTTGGTGATGATATGGGGTTTGAGAATTTGCGTAAAGTGAAAATGTCGTATCGCCCTTATAAATTGGTACCAAAGTATACTATTTATCAAAAATGATATTCAGAAAAGCAAAATCTACTGATATTTCTAAACTCTTTAAACTCGAACAAGAGCTTTTTAGTCTAGAAAACTATCCTCTTTCAAAAAGCTCTTTGAAATATCATCAGGCTAAAAATTTGCTCTTTGTAGCGGAAGTAAACAAAACGATTACGGGTTATATACTGCTACTCATTAAACGCAAGCGTGCTAAAGTATATTCTCTAGGAGTTAGTAAAAATTTTCGTGGTATGAAAATAGCCAATGAGCTCCTTGAAATAAGTTTCAAAGAGCTGCTGCGTTTGGAGTTTAACGAAGTTGTTCTTGAGGTACGTAGAGACAATCAAGCAGCTATTTCTCTTTATGAAAAACTTGGTTTTGTAATAAAAAAAATCCTGATATCTTTTTATCTTGATGGCAGTGATGCTTATTTTATGTCTAAAAAACTCTAGATACTAGTCAAAAATCATAAAAACTTTACAGGCTTATAAAGAAGAGTAATCTTTGCAACTTAATTCATTATTGTAAAGGATAAACGATAGTTATGTATAAGTTGGGATGTAATAAAATCCAAAAATATTACAATGTCTAATAGGAGTTGATTATGAGAAAAAAACTGAGTAAATATTTAAATATATATGTAATTAGTGGGCTAATAGCTTTTTTTTCAGTTTTTTACATAATATCTTATATGTTTCTTTTTAATGACATTCAAAGTGGGTCAAGTCGAGAGATGAAAAAAAAATATTGTGAAAAATATCCTCAAAAATGTAAGCTTGTAACTAAGCAAAATGTAGAAGATAAACAATAACTTAGGCACTCACATTTGAGGATATTTTAAAAAGTTACACCCCCAAATAGGGTTTTAAAACTTCAGGAATATCTATACTTCCATCTTCATGCTGGTTGTTTTCCATGATAGCTACGAGTGTTCTACCAACAGCTAAAGCACTGCCGTTGAGTGTGTTTACAAAACTATTTTTCTTACCGTCTTTATAACGAATTTTTGCTCGTCTTGCTTGAAAATCTCTTGTATTAGATATAGAAGAAATTTCACGGTAGGTGTTTTGTCCTGGAAGCCACACTTCGATATCCACCGTTTTTGCAGCTCCAAAGCCTAAATCTCCTGTACAGAGTTGTACGACTCTATGGGGAAGCTCTAGTGCGCTTAATAAATCAGAAGCACAATCAACCATCTCATTAAAAATAGTATCGCTTGTTTCTGACTTGGTTATACAAACTAATTCTACCTTGTGAAATTGATGTTGTCGAATCATACCTCTCGTATCACGACCAGCTGCACCCGCTTCTTTTCTATAGCATGAAGTATATCCAGTCATTTTGATAGGAAGCGATTCATAAGGAATAATCTCATCTTGAAAGAGATTAGTCAGAGGAACTTCTGCCGTAGGAATCAAAAACATCTCTTGCCCCTCGATTTTGTATAAATCATTTTCAAATTTAGGAAGTTGCCCGGTTCCTTCAAGTGCTGTTCTGTTTACCATATGAGGCACACTTATTTCTCTAAAACCTCTACTGCTGTTAAAATTAAGCATAAAGTTTATGAGAGCTCTTTCGAGTTTTGCACCCATATCATAAGAGACACTAAATCGACTGCCAGAGAGTTTTGCACCACGTTCAAAATCTATCCAGCCGTTTTTTTCAGCTAACTCCCAGTGCTCTTTTGGAGTGAAAGTAAATGTACGTGGAGTAAGCACTTTTTTTATCTCTATGTTGTCATTTTCATCTATACCATCAGGTACTGAATCATCAGGGATATTTGGCACAGCCATTGCAATTATCTCTAGCTCTTCTTGCGTTTGACGTTGTGCATCAAGAGCCTTCGTAATTTCGACTTTATTAGCATCGACTTTGGCTTTGAGCTCACTGACATCTCTACCTTCGCGTTTATACAGACCAAACTCTTTACTCATTGCGTTTTGATCTGCTTGAAGTGTCTCATACGCTGCTTTTGCAAGTTTTAAAGCTTGACTTTTTGTTTTTAAATTTTCTATTAAAGTAGTCTCTACGCCTTTTCGAGCAAGTTTTCTACTCACTTCATCAAAATCTTTTTGTAGTAGTTTTAAATCAATCATAATTGTCCTATTTATTTTAATATATCATGTGCGAGTTGAAATTGGTTTGCAGTCATTAAATGTAGTTTTGGATGCAAGGTTTTTAACTCATTAAAAAGATTTTTACTCAGTTCAAACCCAACTTTATACTCCTCTTCAGGGTTTTTTGCGTTTGCAACTCGAAGAGCTTCTATCCAACTGTCAGGAACATTTATGCCTGGAACATGAGCTGAGAGAAATTGTGCTGTTCTTAGCTTTGTGATGGGAAAAAGGCCAAGTATCAAAGTAGAACTTTTGTTTTCATTGCAACAATCTGCGTTTGCTGCTGCGTGCAACTCTAAAAGTAACTTGGCGTTTTCTATATCATAAACTGGTTGCGTAATAATTCCTAAAGCGCCATTTTTGATTTTTTTCTGCATTTTTTTCTGTAAGGTTTTTGGATTTTTTGCATAAGAGTTTACAACTCCAAAAGGATAAATTTGTTTTGGTGTATGTGTAAAAGGCTTCCCCGCATAGTTCATACCTGAGTTAAACGCAGAAATGATGTCAAGTAAAAGAGAACTGTCAGCTTCAAAGACACCTTTTGCGTGTGGTTGATCGGAAATAGTTGCAGGGTCTCCAGTAAGGGCTAAAATAGCTCTGACGTCAACTTCATTTGCACCTAATAAGTCGGATTGTAAAGCTATCTTGTTTCTGTCTCTCATACTCATAGTTGCGAGAACGGGTATGTCAAATCTCTCTTGAAGCATTTTTGCTGCAAAAAGAGCGTTGTATTTTAGTTTTGCCAGAGGGTTGTCTGTTGTTGAAAAGGCATCGACTAGATGGTGCAAACCTAAGGCTTCTATCTTATCAATCGTTGGAGCAAACTGAGCCGAATGTCCAGGAGTGGTCTCTAGAGTTATGTATGTGCCGTTTTGCAATTTATTTATAAGTGTATCAAACAAAAGGATTCCTATTTCGCTATAATTGCGACATTATAACAAAAGAGAGATTATTTATGCTAAAACTAGCTGTTTTTGATTTTGATTCAACACTTATGGACGGAGAGACAATTGATTTTTTTGCCGATGAGTTGGGAATTGGTGCTGAGGTTGCTCATATAACCGAAGAAGCTATGAGCGGAAGACTTGATTTTTTTGAGTCATTGCAACAAAGAGTCAGGCTTTTAGAAGGTCTTGACTTTAGTATTGTTGAGAAAATTAGTCACAATCTTCCTTATATGCCAGGAGCAGTACAAACGATTGCTGCGCTGAAAAAACGCGGTATAAAAGTAGTCTGCTTTAGTGGTGGTTTTAGAACTGCGACATCTTATGCAAAAGATATACTCGGATATGATGCAGATTTTTCAAATGTTTTGCATCACAAAGACGGAAAACTGACAGGACTTGTTGGTGGCGATATGATGTTTAACTTCTCAAAAGGCGATATGATCGTTCGTTTACAAAATATTTTAGGCGTAAGTGAAGAAGAGACTTTAGTATGTGGTGATGGAGCAAATGATTTAAGTATGTTTGCTCACGCAGGAACAAGAGTTGCGTTTTGCGCAAGAGATATACTAAAAAAAGAGGCAAATATTGTTATAGAAATAAAAGATTTGACCCAGATATTAGATAAGATATAAATACTATTTTAAATAATGATAAAGTCATGATTCGAAGAATATAGTTAAAAGAATTTATGAAATAAAATAAGGAATAAAATGTTAGAAAGTACAGTATGGAGACAGTATCACAAAGACAACAGTTTTAGAGAAAAAATAAGTGAATTTTGTGTAATGTCGAGTGAAGATATAATCCAAAATGATAAAGATTTATATGGCGTTTTAAAAGCAAAACTTACAAAAAAAGAGTTAAAACTTTTTGCGATGGATACAGCAAATATCAGCAATGCAGAGATGAAAAGTGCTTTGACTTTAGATGATGAAAGCCTTGAAAAAGCTAAGTTTAAATTGTACAAGAAGTTAAAACAAGATAAAACTCGTTTAAATTTCAGAGCTGCATCTTTCGAATAAGAGAGTTTTGCTAATCAAAAAGTGTTTAATTTTTTTATTATAGTATAAGATTAATCTATAATTAATTATACTCTCTGTAGACTATCACAGTTTTATCACAAAAGTAATTGTAGATAAAAAATATATTGTGGCATTGTGATTGTCAATAAAAGGAAAAACATGAAAAAAACAACTTCATTACTATTAGCAGCACTCGTTGCTAGTTCACTCTTGAGTACAGCGGCAATGGCTGATGCTAAAAAAGGTCAAAAATATTACCTAAAAAAGTTAAAAGCTTGTAAAAAAGATGGTCTTAAAAATGGTGCAGTTTTTGCAACTAAGCATGATCGTGCTTCGTGGGCTTCAATCAAAGAGGCAGGTAATTTAACTGCTGAATGGACTGCAATCTGCCCTCATGGTGAGAAAAAATTCAAAAAAATGAAAGAAAAAGATATTACAAACTTATATGATTTTGTTTGGAAATTTGCTTCTGATGGTGAAGTGCCATCTTGTGGATAAAAAAGTATAATCTCTCTATCAAAAAGATAGTATAATTTCTCATTTAAATTTATAGCGTCTTATAAGCAGGGCGTTGTAAATATATGCAACACGCTCAAAAAAAGCCTACCTCCTTCTAGCACACTTTCATGAAAACAGCTTTAGTCATGCTCTTTGAATAACTGTGGATTGTTAATAAAAATACTTTACTTTATTACACCTTACATAATAGTGTGATTCGATAGCCTGTCTATAGGAATATTATTTAAAAAAAATAGTATAATTTCTTACTCAAGTTTATAGTGCCCTTTCATATAGGGTTATTGAGATGTGTGAAATATCACTTGATATTTCAGGTTTTTTTGCTGTGTTTGGTAACTTTGCCAAACAGATATTTTTTATGTAATACATAATTATTTTATCGAGGACACGATGAATATTTCTGATGTAGTGTTTGAAATGGAACTTGCTGGCGTTGATGAGGCATATATTGCTGATATTGTACAACTTTGTGATGGTAAAGTTATAAGTGAAGACTTAATTGATCAAGAACTCATAAAAAGAGGTTATCCAAAACTTTTTAATATTGACTATGATGCATATGATGAGTATGATAGCTGGGATGACCATGCATATAGCTCAAAAGAAAAAATTCAACATAAATATAAGTATGAAGATTAAAAAATATACGTTTTGATGATTTTTGAAGCGAAATATTATTTGTATAATTCCCCAAAAAGGGGAATTTAAAAGTCTATCTTAGGTTTTCGAATGGTGCAGTTACTACTGCTTTTCTTGTTACTGTGTACGGTACTAATGCAGCTGCACGAGCACGTTTGATAACTACAGATATCATATCTTGGTGACGTTTACAGTTTCCTGTTAAGCGACGTGGCATAATTTTATATCTTTCTGAAAGAGAGAAACGTAAAGCTCCTGCATCTTTATAATCCATGAAGTCAACTTTTGCTTCACAGTACTTACAATATCTTTTTTTGTATTTTCTTTTTTCTGACATGTTATTACCTTTTTTTATCTATTTTCTAAAATGGAATTTCATCTTCATCTATATCAATCACAGGTACGGAATTGCTACTTGGCATTTCACGACTTTGTGAGCTAGCTGCTTTGTTATAGCTAGGTTGTTGATAACTCTGTTGTGGTCTTTGTTCAGGTTGTTGATAACTACGTTGCTGACCTTGTGTAGGAGCAGCATAGCTTTCTTGTGAATCATCTGACGCAGGGGCATTTGAAGGTGTATTATAGCCACCTTGATTGTCTCCCTTAGAATCTAGCATTTGCATAGTCTCTACCACTACAGAGTGTTTAGATCTTTTTTGTCCATTCTGGTCAACCCATTGTTCAAAGTTTAATCTACCTTCTACTAGGATTTTACTTCCTTTGCGAAGATATTGGTTAGCAACTTCAGCACTTCTTCCAAAGAATGTGATATCTACAAAACATACTTCTTCTTTCTTTTCACCATTTGTAGTGAATTTACGGCTAGTAGCGATTGCAGTTTTTGCAATTCCCATGCCGCCTTGAGAGTATCTAAGTTCGATGTCGCGTGTTAAGTTTCCAACTAAAATTATTTTATTGAACATAAGTTTTCCTTTAATTGTTTAGTCTGGGACTATTACTCAGCTGGAGCTTCTGTAGCTGGAGCTTCTGTAGCTGGAGCTTCTTGTTTTGCTGGCGCTTCTGCTACTACTGGAGCTTCTTCAGTTGGAGTTTCCTCTTTAACTGGAGCTTCTGGTGCTTTGTTAGCTTTTACAACAAGTTCATTCCATGCTTTTATTTCACGGTTTGTATCGTATTTGATTGTTACAAAACGAAGTAAATCTTCGTTGATACGGAAACGTCTTTCAATTTCTGCGATTGCAGCTGGAGCAGTTGAATAATAGATTACATGGTAATAACCACGTTCATTTTTATCAATAGGATAAGCTAATTTTCTCATGCCCATTGCGTTTGTTGCAGCGATTTCACCACCGTTTGAAGTAATAACTTCTTCGATTGCTTTTACGCTAGCTTGAATTTCTTCTGCTGTAAATGTAGGTTTTACGATTACTAAGTTTTCGTAGTGTCTCATATAGTATGATCTCCTCTTGGTATGTGCCTTACGGCTTTTGTTTCCCTTTCGGATTAAATATATTGTTATCAATTAACAATACAAAGAGAAAGGAACTCGGAATTATACAAAAAGTATGCTTAAAAAGAGCAAACCATCTTATTGGCGTTTTCACAGTATGGCAAAATGTAATGGAATTATCTATTTTAATTTTTTTAAGATATAGTTATAAAAATTTGATAAAAAAGTATATAAAATGGTAAAAAGAAAAAAAAGCAAGCCAGTAAGTAGTTCGCGAATATTAAAATATATAGCTTGGTTTTTAGCGTTTGTGATCATCATTTTAAGCTTGCTTACTACAGGATATTATTTTGGCTATGAAAATGCTAAAAAAGAGATATTTCAAGAGAGTAAAATAGAAAAAACTCTGCTAGTACAAGAGAGAAGACTTGAGAAAAATATGCAAGAAATATTGAATATCAAGACCTCTAATTATATCTCTGCTTCTCATGAGCTGGATGATACTCCTTTAGCTAAAGCTCCAAAAATGCTAAAACGTAAAGTGAAGATATCTCCGGATAAGCCAATGTTAGCAATCATTATGGATGATGTGGGAACTCGCTCTCAGGTAAATGCAATCAAGAGTTTAAATTTTCCATTGACAATGTCTTTTTTGCCTCCAAGTAAGGCAAGGCCAAACTCAGCTAAGTTAGCCGCAAAAGAGCAGTTATATATGGTGCATTTGCCTTTAGAAGCGCAAAGTTTTAGTGCTGAAGAACCTAATACATTAAGAATTACTGATTCACAAGAGATAATATCTCGCAGAATAAGAGAAATAAAAGAGCAATTTCCAAAAGTGCTTTACATAAATAATCACACTGGAAGTAAGTTTACCGCGGATGAACTCTCTGTGAATAGGCTTATTTTTGCACTCAATACAAATAATATCAGCTTTATTGATAGTCGAACTACTGCTCAAACAAAAGTACCAAAAGTCCTTGAGAGTTTTGGATTGCCTTATGTAGCAAGAGATGTATTTTTGGATCACCATATGGATAAAGAATATATTAAAAACCAGATAAAAAAAGCGATAAAAGTGGCAAAAAATCATGGAAGTGCTATAGCTATAGGGCATCCTCATGCAAATACAATTTTAGCACTCAATGAATCAAAAGAAATACTCAAAGAGGTAAATCTAGTCTACATAGATAAACTAAGGTAAAATTTTGAAAAAATTAGAGGAAAAGATTACTGCATGCGAAGCTATGAAGAGTTATCCTTCGGAGATTTATTATGAGGGAAATAAAGAACTTCTAGCGAGAAAAAAAGTTTCAATTGTAGGTTCAAGAAAGACCTCAAAATACTCAAGAGAGATGACACACAAACTCTCTTACTCTTTAGCAAAAGTGGGTGTTTGTATAGTGAGCGGTGGGGCTATGGGCATTGATGCTGTGGCTCATCTTGGAGCGGGTGCTTCAAATACTATTGCAGTTCTTCCTTGTGGCATAAATGTAAAGTACCCCTCTGTTAATAAAAATCTCTTAAAAAATATAGAAGATGAGGGATTGCTTTTGAGTCAATTTAAAGCAGATGACAAGGCGAGACCATGGACTTTTGTAGTTCGTAATGAACTTGTAGTCGCACTTGGAGAAGTTTTAGTTGTAGCAGAAGCTGAGCTTGATAGTGGTAGTATGAGAAGTATAGAGTATGCACTCTCTATGGGCAAAGAGATATTTGTTTTTCCTCACAGGTTGGGTGAGAGTAGCGCAACAAACACACTTTTAAAAGAGGGTAAGGCAAAAGCTATTTATGACATAAATGCTTTTGTTTCTAGATTTGGAAATGTGGCAAATTTCCAAGTAAATAAAGATGAGTTTTTAGAATATTGTGAAAATAATTCAGATTATGATGCCGTTGTTAGTAAATTTAGTAGTAAAGTTTTTGAGTATGAATTATTGGGGAAAATAGAAGTGGTGAATGGCAAAATAAACGTATTGTAATAGGATTGTGAAATCTTGAAAAACTAAGTTTTTCAAGATTTTTAAGAGTTTAGATATTTACACTAAACCTTGTTCTATCATAGCATCTGCTACTTTTTTGAAACCTGCAATATTGGCACCTAAAACTAAGTTTGTTGGCTCTCCAAATTCTGCGGCAGTTTCACTAGCACTTATATAAATATTTTTCATAATTTGCGCTAGTTTTTCATCTACTTCTTCAAAAGTCCAGTTTACCATAGATGCATTTTGTGCCATTTCTAACTGACTTGTTGAAACTCCACCAGCATTTGCAGCTTTACCTGGGCCATAGCAGATTTTTGAGTCTACAAAAAGATTAACTGCTTCAGGAGTTGATGGCATATTTGCACCTTCGCTCACACAAAAACACCCGCTATCGAGAAGATTTTTAGCGTCATTGAGGTTTAACTCATTTTGTGTAGCACTCGGGAATGCAGCAAAACATTTAATACTGTAAACACCATTGCAACCCTCAGGATACTCTTCTATTGGAGTGTATTTTGCATTTGGTCTGTGTTTAGCATACTCTGTTAGTCTCTGTCTACTTGCTTCTTTTAACTCTTTTAAAAGTGCTAAATCGATTCCTTCTTCATCGTAAATCATACCATTTGAGTCACTGCATGTAACAGGTATAGCTCCAAGATGATAAAGTTTTTCAATAGTATATATAGAAACGTTACCACTTCCAGATACTACACATTTTTTACCTTCAAGCGTTTCACCTCTACCTTCAAGCATATATTTTGCAAAGTAAACAGCACCGTAACCTGTAGCTTCTGTTCTAGCTAATGAACCACCCCATTTGAGAGATTTTCCAGTTAAAACACCTTCGTACTTATTAGCAAGTTTTTTATACATTCCAAACATATATCCGATTTCTCTAGCGCCAACACCTATATCTCCAGCTGGAACATCAGTGTTCGCACCAATATGTCTATAAAGTTCACTCATAAATGCTTGACAAAATCTCATAACTTCATTATCAGATTTCCCTTTAGGGTTAAAGTCACTTCCACCTTTGCCTCCACCGATTTGAAGACCAGTAAGTGCATTTTTGAAAATTTGCTCAAAACCTAAAAACTTAATAACTCCAGCAGTTACACTTGGATGAAATCTAAGACCACCTTTGTATGGTCCCAATGCCGAGTTAAACTCTATTCTGTAGCCTTTGTTTACTTGAATCTCACCGTTGTCATCAACCCAGTTAACACGAAAAAGTATTTGCCTTTCAGGCTCAACAATTCTTTCTATAATCTTGTGTTCTCTGTACTTTGGATATTTTTCCATTAAAGGTCTCAATGATTCTAGAACTTCTTCAGCAGCTTGATAAAACTCTGTTTGATAAGGGCTTGATCTTTTTAGGTATTCAAAAACGTCTTTAACATATGGCATATATTTTCCTTTGTAACAAAATTAGTAAATATAATACTTAATAGATATTTAAATAAATGTAAAATTAGTTCAAAAAATATGATTTTTTTGTAAGGATGAGTTAAAAGTTCTTGTATTAAAAATAATTTTTTAGCTAATCTATAAGATTAGCATTGCATCGCCGTACGAATAAAAACGATATTTTTCTTTTATAGCTTCTGCGTAAAGTTCTTGCGTTTTTTCTAAACCGACAAAAGAAGCTACTAGCATTAAAAGTGTTGATTTTGGGAGGTGAAAATTTGTAAGAAGATGGTTTACACGACTTGGTTTATTATTTGGATGTAAAAATAAATTTGCTTCTCCGCGTTGTACTTTTCCATGTTTATCATAAAACTCAATAGTTCTCGTTGAAGTTGTTCCGATACTCAGTATTGGCTGCTTAGAGTCTAGTATTTTTTTAGCTGCGTTTGAGATATCATAATACTCACAATGCATAGGATGCTCAGTTATTATCTCTGCTTCTACAGGTTTAAATGTACCACTTCCCACATGAAGTGTCACATAGGCGTGTTCGAAATTTTCACATACTCTTTTATGCTGTTCTGAAGAAAAGTGTAATGATGCTGTCGGTGCTGCGACTGCACCTTCTTCTCGTGCAAAAACTGTCTGATATTCAGTTTCATCTTCTTTATTATCTTCTCTTTGAATATATGGAGGAAGCGGTATATGTCCGATTTTCTCAATAATAGGCAGTAAGTCTTCAAAGCGTAAAGCATCTTTAGACAAACACTCTAAAGAAGTGTTCTTAAAAAAGTTTACAACTCTTGAACCATCATCTTTTAACTCTTTGACTAGGGCAATTAAGTTTTCATCAAATTCTATTGTAGTATCAATCTTTACTTTACCTCTTATATACACACTTATATCACTTGCGTTTAATGGTCTATTTATTAGGAGTTCAATTTTTCCACCACTTGGTTTATGCCCAAAAAGTCTCGCTTTTATAACCTTTGTGTCATTAAATATAAGTGCTGCGTTTGTAGGAATAAATTTTTCTAAATCATAAAAGTGTGCATGTGTGATTTGATTCGTATTTCTATCATAAACTAGAAGTTTTGCATGGTCTCTTGGATGAGCGGGATGAGTTGCTATTAGCTCGCTTGGAAGAGTGAAATCATAACTTGAAGTAAGTAACTCTAAGTTACTCACTTTTTTTCTCTACGGCAACGGCGACAGATTCTGCTTCGTCTTCATCCTCTTCTTCAAGAGGTGGAGCTGGATTTACCATTTTTACTATTAAAATAGAAAAACCATAGAGAATAATTAGTGGACCAGCCATAAGCATTTGAGTTAATACATCAGGAGGTGTCAAAAGTGCTGCTACGACAAAGATAATGACGATTGCATATTTAAAAAATCCAACCATCTGTCTATCATCTACCATGCCTAAAAGAGCAAGAAAGTAAGCAAATACTGGAAGCTCAAAAGCTATACCAAAACCAAACATAATTTTTGTAAAAAAACCAACATAGTCTTCTATATTTATGAGTGGAGTAAACTTGAAACTACCAAAGGTGATTAAAAAATCAAATCCAAATGGGGTAACTATATAGTAAGCAAAAAGCACACCCACTAAGAACATAATAGTCCCGCCAACTATAAAAGGGATAATCATCTTCTTTTCATTTGCATAGAGCCCAGGTGCTATAAACATCCAGATTTGTGAAAGTATTATCGGTAAAGCACCAACAATTGCGGCAAAAAATGAAACTTTTAGGGCAACAAAAAATGCGCCTCCTACTTGGGAAGTTGTAATCATCCCATCTGCTGCGTGGAGAGACTTTTTACCAACTTCAAGGAGGGCAACATTTAAAGGTTCAACCATCCAGTTTAAGATTGGTTCATGAAAAAAGAACATAACAAAAAACATTACTACGAGGCTTCCAGTTGCAATCGCAAGTCTTTTCCTAAGTTCTATAAGGTGTGGGCGTAATTCATCAAACATCTTTACTATCTTCTTTTTTGGTTTTTTTCTCAAATGTTACTTTTTCGGGTTTTTGTGGTGCTTTTGGAGTCTCTTTTGGTGTTTCAGACGTAAGATTGTCATCACCCAAAACATCTTCATTTAAGTCCGAGAGTCCAGAAGCAATAGCACCTTTGACATCTGTAACTTTTTTTAATTTATCACTAGCGCTTAAAAGCTCTTTTTTATAGGCTAATGCTTCTTGTTTAATCTCACTCATATTCATCTCTTCTTCAAGAGAATCTTTCACACTTCCAACTGTCTTTTTTACAGTTCTAAAAAATTTAGCAATTTCCACCATAGCGCCAGGAAGTTTGTCCGGTCCCATAAACAAAATAGCGATAACAGCGATAATAAGTATCTCAGTAAAACCCATACCAAACATAATAAGCCTTCAAAATTTATAATTAGTTGATGATTCTATCTAAAATTACTTCAATTAGAAATAAAAAGTGTAATCTCATCAGCTAAAAGATAGTCATAATTGTAAAATATTTCGTTAATGAGTGATAATTTTTTTTCTTGAACTAACAATTGGGCTCGTTTAAGTTCAAAAGAGTTTAAAATTTTTGAATTAACTCCTACGCACGAGCGAAAACCTAAGAATAATTGCTCTATTTTTTTGTCTTGCTCTTTTAATTTTTCAATTCTTTGTTTTGTAGGGTTTTGTATGTACTCTTCAATGGAAGTTTGTGGATAAAACCTTTGTAGACCTAGCTTTCCAACAGCACCACTTCCCACTCCTAAATAGTCTTTGTATTTCCAGTAACCGATGTTGTGACTTGATTGATAGCTTCCAAAGTTGCTTATTTCGTACTGTTTGAAACCTTTAGATTTTATAGTTTCAAATAGCCATGATGTGAGTGACAACTCTTCAGAGCTCATTTGCGGTTTGCTCTCAAACGCAGTTCCATTTTCTATAGTGAGAGCATATGCACTTATATGATTAATAGGTAGATTAAACGCAGTTTTAATATCGTTTTGCAGCAACTCTTTTGTATCGCCTAGCGTTGCATAAATAAGATCGAGTGAAATATTTTTATAACCGACTTTGGCTGCGTTTAGTACTGCATTTCTTGCTTGCTCAGGTGTATGGGCACGATTGAGAAGTTTTAATTTTTTACTATCAAAACTTTGAACACCAAAGCTTATGCGATTAACACCAAGTTCTCGCATTGCGTGTAACCATTCTATAGTAGCACTGTTAGGATTGGCTTCACTTGTGATCTCTATATCATTTTTTAAATATGGACGAAGGTGTTCAAATATAGATTTATAGAGTGCAGGAGAAATAGTAGATGGTGTACCTCCGCCTATAAAAACTGTTTCAATAGATTTATTTTTTACACTAAAGCGTTTGAGTTCGTGAAAAAGCTGCGTTTGAAGTGCTGACATGTACGCCTCTTTGAGATGAAACTTGTCAACATAAGAGTTAAAAGCGCAATAAGAACATTTTGAGTCGCAAAAAGGGATGTGAATATATAATAACATACGAAATTATAACTGATATTATCTTGTTTTAATTACATCTTTTGTATAATCGCGTCATTTACAATACAGGTTATTAAATGAGTAAAAAAAACACATATCGTCCTAATGTGGCGATGATAATTGTTTCAAACAACTATCCTGAAAAAAAAGAGATTTTTATTGCCCAAAGAAATGACTTGCTAAATATCTGGCAATTTCCTCAGGGTGGAATTGATAAAGGTGAAGCCGTTGTTGAAGCACTATTTCGAGAGTTAAAAGAAGAAATAGGAACAAACAAAGCAAAGATTATAGCGGAGTATCCAGAGTGGATATCTTATGATTTTCCAAAAAAAATTGCTAAAAAGATGAGGCCATACAAAGGGCAAACGCAGAGATATTTTTTAATAAAACTTAAAAAAAGTGCAGAGATAAACCTTGACACAAAGCATCCTGAGTTTGTAAACCATAAATTTGTAAGTGTTGATGATTTATTGGATCAAACAGCACATTTTAAAAAACCTATATATGAAACGGTTATAGAATATTTTAAAAAAGAAGGATTTTTATAGATGTTAATAGTACAAAAATTCGGTGGTACGAGTGTTGGAGATTTAGAGCGTATTCAAAATGTGGCAAATCGTGTGAGTGCTACAGTAAAAGATGGTAATGATGTGGTTGTTGTCGTCTCTGCAATGAGTGGTGAGACGAACAAGCTTATTGGATATGCAGAGTATTTTTCTAAGCATCCTGCACAAGCTGAGATGGATATGTTGCTCAGTGCGGGTGAGCGTGTGACGGCTTCACTACTTGCAATAGCACTTCAAGAGATGGGACATAAAGCAACAGCGATGACGGGTAGAAAAGCTGGGATTGTCACAGACATGCACCACACAAAAGCACGTATTGAAGAGATTAATCCTAAGGTTATGCATGAACAGCTTGCTCATGGAAATATAATTGTAGTAGCTGGGTTTCAAGGTGTCAATGAAAATGGGGATGTCACAACATTAGGTCGTGGTGGAAGTGATTTGTCTGCTGTTGCCATTGCTGGAGCACTTAAGGCTGATTTGTGTGAAATTTATACAGATGTAAGTGGTATCTACACAACTGATCCTCGTATTGAACCTAAGGCTAGAAAACTCGAACAAATCTCTTATGATGAGATGTTAGAACTTGCGTCATTAGGGGCAAAAGTACTACAAAATCGTTCAGTAGAAATGGCAAAAAAATTAAATGTAAATTTAGTAACAAGAACAAGTTTCACAAATGAAGAGGGAACATTAATCACAAAGGAAGAAAACATCATGGAAGCACCATTAGTAAGTGGAATAGCATTAGATAGAAACCAAACTCGTATATCACTCATGGGTGTAAAAGATAGACCTGGTATAGCCTCTGAAATTTTCAATAAACTTGCAGAGGCTGAGGTGAATGTTGATATGATTATTCAAAATAAGGCACACGATGGAGCAACAAATATTGATTTTACTGTTCCAAAAAGTGATTTAAAAGATGCAAAGAGCGTTGTAGATTGGTTTGTGCAGAGTGGAGAGATAAAAGCAGATACTTATAATGAAGATATTTGTAAGGTTTCTGTAGTTGGAGTGGGAATGAGAAGTCACACAGGTGTCGCAGCAAAAGCATTCACTACTATGGCTCACAATAATATAAACATAAATATGATTGCAACATCAGAGATAAAAATATCAATGGTAATAGATGCAGAATATGCTGAGTTGGCGGTTCGTGGCTTACATGATGCTTACGGGCTAGATAAGTAGCGCTTCGTGTCATACTCTGATACCCCTGCATTTGCTCAGTGGAGCCTCGATGCCATTAGAGAAGAAGGTGGAAGTCTGAGTTGGTTAGAAGAGCAGCGTTTTGAATGGACAACGACAACTTCGCACGCACTCGAACAAATTCTTGCTGGAAAAATAGTAATTTTAATAACGGATGAAAAAAGAAAGTGGCTGGAAAACTATATTTTAACCTTTATTAATAAAATCACTTTGGAGCGACCTTTTATACCTGTAGTAAGTATAGACAGTATATGTACACATTATAATAATGTGAGTGGTGGAGAGATGATAGATATTATTGATGACATGATATCACTCTCTTATAAAGAAAATTACTTTTTTTGGTACATAGGCAAGAGTGATGATAAACGTAGCGACATAGCTAAAAGAAGAGATGAGAGCTATTTTTGGATTTTTGATGAAGAGTTTAACAATGCTTTTACTTTAAAATCTTATGATTCGGATTTAGATATCAAGCTACTACAACTTTATAAACTTTTTAATGCATCGCTTAATGCAACGATGTTTGGAGAAGTAGATGCAAGTTCCTAGTCAAATCAAAGGGCACATTCTCATCTCCACAAATATAGAAGAAGAGGTGCAAAGATTAGAACATATGCTCTCTCCCTTTCGAATAGTAAAATTTCTTGAAGAGAACTTTAAAATCGAGCATGCGAAAGCTGTTTTAGCAGAAGCTTATATAAGTGAATCACAAACTAAATACATAATTATAGGAGCAGAGGAGTTTACATCTATTGCTCAAAATTCACTTCTTAAGTTATTAGAAGAGCCACCTAAAAATATAGAATTTATCATTATTTCTTCGACAAAATCAAACTTGTTGCCTACAGTTCGTTCTCGCCTTCCTATTTTAAAAACAAACAAAACTCATAAAATTTTAGAGATTGATCTAAATCTTTCTCACGTAGATTATACGCAAGTTTTTGCATTTTTAAAAAATAATATGAGAGTTACAAAGATTCAAGCCAAAGAGTTGCTTGAAGCACTTTTTTATAGAGCCACTGTTGTTGATATGTTGATATTAACTCCAATACAGTTGGAAAACTTTGACAAAGCCTACAGACTTTTGGACTTAAATTCAAGGCCACAAAGTGTTCTTGCGATGCTTATTATGAGTTTTGTAAAGGAGCGCTAGATGAGAGTTGTTAAACTATCAAATAATAGTAATACAAAAAATTTACTCAAAACATTAGGCGTGGATACTGGTGGTAAGTATACTTTCTTCAAAAATGATACATCACATAATTTCTATAGAAGATTTACATGTTGGCGCGGCAAATATCTTAAAACAAGATGCTCTTTCGGTTGGTGCTGACTTAGCAGTGCCTCGTGGAA
>JGI11705J14877_10000162_pt1 | contig 41460 bp, 38 predicted proteins | sample Etolaghawater15m_FD_14877 | JGI IMG/M metagenome (IMG submission 14877) | reverse complement strand
GCCTCACGAAGCCGGTCGAAACTCATCTTATAGTTGGCGGTTACAAACACCCTGGATTTTTCATCAGGATTACCCAGTGCGTACAAACCGGGATCAACCTTGAAGTGCATACGTCCCACACCCCAACGTGCTTTGATACTGCCAAAGTGATCGATCCACCCCAACACATGAGAAATCCGGGGAATCTTTCCCACTTGGGTCTCAACGGATCCCACCACAAATGGCTGCTCCTGGCTCGGCAGGCTCAACTGAGCCTTTTCACCTTTGGGTCAACAGGCCGTTGAGGGCGCTTGAACGGCTTGAAGATTGATTGTCTTGAGCGTCTCAAGGCCGCCTCTTCCCAGATTCATATTCGAATGATCCTCTCTGTTTTTCTGTCTTACGTCCATAAACACCCGCTTTCACGATTTTTTAGAGCCTGTTTTCTGGTAGATCAATCCCATTTCTCCTTTTCTGACCTCAATATTCCGTAACCAGCGTTCGTTATCCTCCGTAGGATAATCCGTTCTGTAGTGGGAACCCCGGCTCTCATCTCGCAATAATGCTGCTTGGCATACCACCTCCGCGAGCCACAGCATATTTTCAAGCTCGAGGCACCGGATGAGATCAGATGTTTTCTTGATAGAAGCTTCTGCGGCTTTGAATTGAAGCCCTGAAATTTTTTCAACGGCTTCGCTCAGACCTTTCGAATCACGGAGAATCCCGGCTTTAAGCCACATGATCTCCTTGAGTGATCGGGAGAGATCTTTCGGGTTTTCACCATTTCCTTTAAACCGTAATTCCAACCGGCGTTTTTCATGGTCGGTCGCGTCATGGGATAAATCAATTGGACCCAGTTCTCTGGCCCTGGCCACGGCCTTTCGCCCGGCGATCCCTCCAAAAGTAAACACCTCGCACAAAGCATTGCCTCCCAGTCGGTTGGCCCCATGAACGCCGGCCGTCACCTCTCCCGCCGCAAAAAGACCCGCAAGAGAAGTCTCCGCATTTTTATCAATCATGATACCGCCCATGCAGAAATGGGTGGTGGGAGCAACCACCAGGGTTTTCTGATCGGAACGCCAACCGGAGGGCAGCAGGGAACCCAGTGAGGGCAACCTTTCTTCAGATATGGGGCTGAGGTCCATGATAATGCCGCCATCCACACCCCGGCCCGCCAGAAGCTCCCCCATAATGGTCTGCGCCAGCCTGTCCCGTGTCATTTGCATGGGATCATTGAGCCCGTGTTTTAGAGCAATATCCTCACCTGCCCTGTTTCTGAGAATTGCGCCCTCAGCCATGACCAGAACTTCAGAGAGAATAAGTCGATTCCCCAACCTGCCCGTTGCCGTGGGATAAAATTGAACGAACTCCATATCTTTTAGGGGGAGGCCCAGTTCAAGGGCCAGGGCCTGGCCGTCCCCCGTAATTCCGGCAGCGTTGTTGGTGTGGCGGTACATCTGAGCGAAACCACCGGTGGCCAAAATCGCGGAAGCACATTTAAAAAACAGAAACCGCCCCTCCCGGGAGACCCCCGAAGCCCCCGCAACGCGATTGTCTGAAGAAAAAAGACGGGTAATAAAAACACGTTCGGAAAAGCGAACGCCGATCTTTTCCGCATACTGTTTTAACGGCAGCATCAAATCGCTGCCGGTTCGGTTTTCCCCTCGAACGTGCCTGCTAAAGCTGTGTCCGGCAATTAGATCCGTACGGAAACACCCCTCTTTTTTGGCAAACGCAACGCCGCATTTTTCCAAGAAGGAGATCTCGTTTTTGGCCCCTTCCACCATAACAGACACCAATTCCCGGTCATTTAAAAAGCATCCGCCTTTGACCGTGTCTTCAAGGTGAGTGCTACCCCCATCGCGCGGATCTCCCCATCCGGAAGCAGCGATACTCGCTTTGGCGATGTAGGTGTTATTGGCGTAACCTATTCTGCTCTTTGAAACCAGAAGCACATCAGCACCCGCATGCTTCGCTTCAATGGCGGCCCGCAGACCAGCACCACCACCGCCGATTACCAACACGTCGCATTCCAATTCGGTTATATCATTGAATTTCATAGTTTGCCTGTCTCTTCCTTAAACATTAAACCTGCTTTTGAAAAAAGTCAGTATTCAATCCCCCATCTGGCTTTAATACCCATTTTGTAGGGATGTTTGATCTCTTTCATTTCCATGGTGGTAGCCGCTGCTTTGATCAGTTCGGGATGCGCATACCGTCCGCCCAATATGATTTGCACCATATCCGGTTTTTCCATCAGCAGATCCAGAACCTCTTGATGATGGATATAACCATAATTGACGGCGATATTAATTTCATCCAGGACCACCAGGCCGTAGCGGGAGGACAATACGATCTCTTTCGCGCGGGCCCATGCCTCCCTTGCTGCTTTCTTATGATCTTGATCCTCATCAGGATTATTTTTGTCCACAAGTCCTTTCCCCATGGACTGAATTTCCATTCCGGGCAGGTTTTCAATCGCCATGACCTCCCCATAGAGCCTGGGAGACTTGATGGCCTGAAGAATAAAGCATCGCACACCCTTACTGCTCATAAGCAGCGCCTTGCCCAGACAGTATGTGGTCTTTCCCTTGCCCTTGCCGGTCACCACTTGGATTGATTTCTGTTGNNCATNGGNANTCTTTTTTTGAACCACCATTTCGGTCACAAGNTGAGCTTCATCAATAATTTCATTTACGGCTTCAGTTCCCGTCAACAGCAATTCCACGTGGTCTGCTTTTTCGCGCATCAGTTTCAGAATTTCCTTCAAGGGGATTAAACCACTTGAAACCAGTTTCAGAACGCCATCCAAAACCACAATATCATGAGTTCCGGATACCGCAGCCGTTGCGGCACTTTGAAAAGCCTCCACCGCCGCACCCGCGTCCTTGCCCGAGTCTCTCAGGGCTGAAGTGTTAATTTCCAGGTTAGGCGAGAGATTTGCGATCGCCTTTCCTTCCCCGTCTTCAAGTTCATGGTGGGCAAAACGGGTGATGAGTGTTCGCAGACCATAACCTGAGGCGCGAAGGGCTAGACCAAAGGGTGCGAAATTGGTTCCTCCTGATGGGTTTGTGTAAACCTGGATCAATCCAGTTTCCTGGTTGGGTAATACCGTCTTATCTGTTTTCATGGTCTATTCGATTTCTTTATATAAGCAGTTGAACTTCGATGATGTTGCCCGCTGCGAGGCAGTGTATCCCTTCTGGAATCCGGATCAGCGCCTGAGCGCGGGCCTGGGACTGTATTCGACTTTTCATGCGGTGCGGAACAGCACACCACTCCCCGCCTCTCTTTTCAAGGATTGCCTGAAAAAACTGGGTCCATGTAATGTCCCCCCTCATCTCCTCCGTCAGCCGACATTTTTTTAGTTTAAAGGGCGCCGTGGGCTTTCCCGCCATTTTAAGGAGCCCAGGCAGGGCAATCTGAAGAAAAGCCATCTCATTGGAGGGCGGCCCGCCGGGAAGGCAGAAAATGGGTTTTCCGTCCAGAACCCCTAACGCCACGGCTTTCCCCGGGCCGATCCGAACCCGATGAAAGAACATCTCCCACCCCATTTCATCCAGGACTTTGGTGGTTAGATCCCGCTCACTTTTCCATGCACCACCGCTGGTCAGCAAGGCATCATTTTTTGAAAGGAGTTCACGGAAGATTTTTCTAAGTTCATCGGGCCTATCCTGAACAACGGCCATCTCGCCCCGAATACCGAATTGGCGCAGCCATGCATAGAGGGTCACAATGTTACTGGCATACAACTGACCGGACCGAAGAGGCTTTCCCGGCGCAATCACTTCGTCCCCGGTGGCCACGACCGCAACACGCGGCGACGGATATACACCCACCCGCTCAAGGCCACCGGCAGCCAGCAACCCGGTCAGAGCAGGCGTCAAAGTCTGGCCCCGGCGAACAATTAGGTCACCTGATGACACATCACTGCCTTGAAACAAAAGATTACATCCTTTCGGCGCATCCCGGTAACAAATCACATTTTCGCCCTGTCGCTCCGTAAATTCAACAGAGACGACCGCATCGGCACCTTTGGGTATTACAGCGCCGGTCAGAACGTTAACCGCCTCGCCGGACCGAACGGTCTTTTGAGCAGGATCACCCGCCGCCAGGGAACCGGATATTCTGAGGGGAATGCCGTTTTTGCGGGATGCCCCTGTGATGTCCTCTGAAATCACGGCGTATCCATCTCGAAGGGAAGACGTTGCCGAAGGACAATCCACCTTTGCTTCCATATCCTCTGCCGCCACAAAACCACCCGCCTCGTGAAGGGGCATTGGGGCCGGCGGCAATGTACCGATGGCTTCGAAGGTCAAGGAAAGCGCTTCTTTCAAACCAATATCATAGGTCCGAGCCATAAAATTCCTTTAAATTATTTGGATGAAACAAGGCGTGCATTACAACACCCGGTCATTTAATGCGGAAAATTCTTTTCGGACCAACAAAACGCGATCAGGGTCAATCTCAGCCGAAACAAAACACCCTTCTTCACCGCCTTCCGCCAGCACCTTCCCACCGGGATCAACGATCATGCTGTGACCGGCAAACATTTTGCCGTCACTGGTGCCGGCACAGTTGCAGGAGAAAAGATAAGAGAGGTTTTCGTGTGCTCTGGCCCGGTTAAACAGGCGCCAGGCATCCAGCCTTGCTAAAGGCCAGGCCGAAGGCACCAGAAAAATCGAAGCCCCCTGATCCACCATGAGCCGATAAAGCTCCGGAAAACGCAAATCATAGCAGGTGGTAATTCCTGCCCTGCCCCAGGGCAGATCAACCACCACCGGCTCTTTTCCCGCCGTCAGGAGTTTTCTCTCTTCCGACTGATATCCAAACAGATGGATCTTTCGATATTGGGCCATAATGCCGCCGTCAGGCCCGAGAAGAAGGGCCGCGTTAAACAGGTCATCCTCTTCGCGCAGCACCACGCTGCCCATCAGGATATGGATCCCCATGGCTACGGCCTTTTCCCTGAAGGCTGATACTGTTGGACCATCGATGGGTTCACTCTCCTCTTGATAACGATGAAAGGAAAAATAGCCGCAGGGCCACAATTCCGGCAACAGGATCAAATCGCTTGACGGTGCCTGATCTAACAATTCCAACGCCGCTTCAACGTTTTTTCCTTTATCCTCATCCTTAATCTCCATCTGAATGCTGGTAACGCGCATATTCAATTAAATCCTTTCAAAAAACCCGAACTTTACAATCATGGTCACATTTTGTATAAACCAAACCCTTACGCCTAGGCAATCATATTGTACGGGGACGCTCTTTACATCTTTACATTTCGCGTCAAAGATACGCAAAGGTTTATTTCTCGCCATGAAATGTAAAGATGTAAAGAGCGTCCCCACAAAACCGAAATTTATAAAGGTAACGATTTATGATCACCCTGCTGGATTACGGCGCCGGAAACGTCAGAAGCGTCATCAACGCCATCGAAAGTTTAGGCGAACAGGTTCACCTGGTTGAAACGGGAAATGATATTCTTTCCGCCGAAAAACTGGTCTTTCCCGGGGTCGGCGCTTTCGGCAACATGATGAAAATCCTGAACCGGAAAAATTTCGTTGCACCGCTTTTAGCCTATCTCAACGCTGATCGCCCTTTTCTGGGCATCTGCCTTGGGCTCCAGGCCCTGTTTGAAAGAAGCGAAGAAGCACCGGACATAACGGGGTTGGGGTTCATCTCCGGAAATGTTAAGCGATTTACCACAGACCTGTCAGTGCCCCACATCGGCTGGAACGGCGTGAATGTCCAAAAACCTTCCAGACTATTTGCAGGTCTTGAAGGGAACGAAAAGTTCTACTTTGTCCATTCCTATCACGTGAACCCCGATACGGATGAAGCCATACTCACCACCACCGATTACGGGTATGAATTTGTCAGCGCCATTCAGAAAGGGAATGTTATTGCCACCCAGTTTCACCCTGAAAAAAGTGGCAAACAAGGGCTTCGCCTGTTGGAAAACTTCCTCAGAGGCGATGGGAAAATGGTCATGCCGGTGAAAACTTCAAGCCATACGCATCTGGCCAAGCGCATCATCGCCTGCCTGGACGTTCGCACCAACGATTCCGGCGATCTGGTTGTGACCAAGGGAGATCAGTATGACGTAAGGGAAAAGGGGGATGTTCGAAATCTGGGTAGACCCGTAGATCTGGCACGACGGTATTACGAAGAGGGGGCCGACGAAATCGCCTTCCTCAATATCACCGGGTTCAGGGATTTCCCTCTGGAAGATATGCCCATGCTTGAAGTACTGCGGCAAACTTCCGAAAACGTTTTTGTCCCCCTCACAATCGGCGGCGGCATCAGGGATTATACGGACAAGGACGGTAGAACCTACACCGCCCTGGAGGTGGCTGCAAAATATTTCAGATCCGGGGCGGACAAAATATCCATTGGCAGTGATGCCGTTTTGGTTGTTGAAGAATATTTAAAAACCGGCATTAAAACAGACCAAAGCGCCATCGAAGAGATCGCCCGAGTTTACGGAAACCAGGCGGTGGTCATTTCCATCGATCCGAGGCGAATTTATGTGAAAAATCCGGATGAGGTTCGACACCAGGTGATCAAAACCCAATACCCCGGGCCCAACGGTGAATCCTATTGCTGGTATCAATGTACCATCAGGGGAGGACGGGAAGGACGGGACGTTGACGCAGTCACGCTGGCACGGATCTGTGAAAAACTGGGTGCGGGTGAAATTCTGTTAAACTGCATCGATCGCGACGGCACAAATCAGGGTTTTGACCTGGAACTCATCAATGGGGTGAAAGAGGCGGTCTCAATCCCCGTTATTGCCTCCAGTGGCGCCGGTTGCTCCGAACACTTTTTGGAAGTCTTTAAGAAAACGAAAGCTGAATCGGCTCTGGCCGCGGGAATCTTTCACCGCAAAGAAGTGCCCATCGGGCAGGTGAAAACCGAATTGAAAGGACAGGTGGAAATCAGGCCTTAAGGCCCATTCCGGTAATAGGTCTCCTCAATAACCCCATCGACGGCTTTCAACCGATCCATCTCTGGCGCTTCAAACCCGAATATCAACTCCAAAAAGACCATAATCATCCGGTAGGTGGCCCCCCACAGCACATCCGTACCCATCATGGTACGGTGCAGAAAACAGGGGAAATGTTGATATGATCCACTTTTCACGGACCCTTTCGGAACATTGAAAATGAGCTTGTATCGCGCGTAATTGTCTTTGTTTAAAAGTTCCCGCAGGGGGATGTGAACGATTTTTTCAACTTCCCAGTTTATAAAAAACCGCTTTTGGCTGCGAATCCACCCCACAAAGGGAAAAATCTCCCGCCGAAACATCACCAGGCGCTGGGGCGGCAAAGGTCCTAAAAATCGAACCCCCAACGGGTTCAATTTCATTTCCTCGAAACTTTCTCTCATGCCGGTGGCTAAAAGGACCGATAATCGCCTGGCTTGTCTGGGCCTTTCCCTTTGCCATTTTGGCCAATGGGGCCAACGGGAAAGTGGAAAGAATGGAAGTTTAATGAATTGCGCCAATTTCGGGTCCAGACCATGGGAAATAGCCCCGCCCGGAAAACACAGATCCCCCGGCTGCTTGACCATTTGAGAGCGCTTGTTGAGAACCACACAGGGATTAGGATTGATTTGGGAATTCGGGCATTTTCCATTGAGCAGGAAAAGGACTGCAGATGCTTCCGTAGAGCGGGACACCCCTTGAGGGAAAAGGGATTCCCGAATGCTCCGTTTCTGAAGGACATCCTGAATATGCGCTGTCAAACAGGAAGAATCTTCCAGTAGACTTTCCCTTTCCATTAATAACTCCTGAAATAAGCGTACATGGCGGTGATTGACTTCTCTTGGAAATTTGAAATAATATTATACCATTATCAAACGGACAACTGCGATTGACAATGAGAACAAGGCCCTGATGCTCAGACTACCCTATAAGTGGAAAGCCCTCCTCACCGTGGCCATGGGAACCATGATGGCCACCATGGACGCCAGCATTACCACCATTGCTTTTCCTGAACTGACCCGCGTATTCGAGACCGATCTCGCCACCGTCATGTGGGTAGCGGTGGCCTATATCCTCGTCAGCAGCAGTTTAATGCTCATTTTCGGAAAAATAAGCGATTTCATGGGCAGAACCAGGCTTTATACCGTTGGAATGGCGGTCTTTACAGTCGGAATGGCTTCCTGCGCCCTGGCCCGGAGCGTGGAACAGATCATTATTTTCCGGATTATTCAGGCTCTGGGGGCCGCAATGTCCATTTCCTGCGGAACAGCCATCGTCACCGAAGCTTTCCCTGCCAGTGAAACCGGAAAAGGTCTGGGAATGCTCAGCATGTCCGTTTCCGCGGGTTTCATACTGGGGCCCATCATCGGCGGTTTTCTCCTGGAATGGCTGGATTGGCGCTCTCTATTTTACGTGAGAGCGCCCATCGGTATCTGTACATTTTTGTTTGCCATGGTCTTGCTCAAAAAAGATATCCATCGGTCCGGAAAAATCAAACTCGATATCATGGGAACCCTTACCTCATCCACCGGTCTTTTCTGCCTGATTTTCGGCATGTCTTTTATCAAAAGCCATGGCATTAAAGCACCGGTCGTTCTCCTTTTCGTGGGAAGCGGGATGGCGATTTTGTTTCTCTTTGTCCTGGTGGAACGTCGGGCAACGGACCCCATCATCGATTTGGACCTCTTCAAAAATCGTACTTTTTCATATGCCATGGCCGGGCTTCTGCTCTTTTTCCTGGCCGTCCCCCCCTACATTCTTCTCATGCCATTTTACCTCATGGAAGGCATCAGGCTGTCTCCACTGGAATCGGGAACACTCATGGCCGTGGTATCCATGGTGACCATGATTACCAGTCCGCTTAGCGGAACCCTTTCCGACCGTTTCGGCCCGGTCTGGCCTTCCGTACTCGGGGCCGCCCTCACCGCCACCGCCTTTTTCTGCATGCTTGGGTTTGATCTTGAAACCCAAATTACCACCATCATTCCGATTCTGATCTTGCTTGGGCTCGGGGTGGGCGCTTTTCAGCCCCCTAACAACAGCACCATCATGGGCGCTGTGGAGCGAGGAAAACTCGGTTCTGCATCGGCCCTAATCGCCACGGAACGACAGGTGGGTATTTCACTGGGAATGGCCATGTCAGGCGCCATTTTTTCCGCCAGGCAAACCCTGTATCAAGGCATGCTGCGCCTCGAAGGATGGAATGATGCGGAAGCCCTCAAACGTTCCATCGCTCCAGCTTATCGTGAAGTGCTTCTCATAAGCGTATTTCTGGCAGTTGGCGCCATGGTTTTTGCCCTTCTCTCAGCCGTCAATAAAACCAAAAAAAAGCCGAAAAGGGTTTCCAAATGAGACAACCTATCCTTTTCAGCTAGCGCGATGTCATTCCTAAAGTGTCGCAAGGATGCCGTCATTCCGGGCTTGACCCGGAATCCAGAATCTCCAAATTACGCCCACATACTGGATTCCGGCTTCCGCCGGAATGACGTGGGTGATGTTTCATTTTGTTTCATGTCAGACATTTGGTATATGACACAACATCAGTGTTGAATTTGTTCTTACGATTATATTGCCCACTTCAATAACGATGCACCCCAGGTCAGTCCAGCCCCGAAACTCACCAGGAGAACATTGGCACTGTTCGGCAGAAGCCCTTCCCGATTGGCCTCATCCATGGCAATGGGAATGGAGGCGGATGACGTATTTCCATACCGGTGAATATTGGTATACACCTTATCCATTGAAATGTTTAAATTCTTGGCCGTGGCCTGAATAATGCGAATATTGGCCTGATGGGGAATCATGGTATCCACATCCGTTTCTTTCATGAAATTATGGGTGAGCGCCTCCCTGGCAATGTCCGTTAAGCAATTGATGGCTCTTTTAAAAAGGCGATTTCCCTCCATTTTGAGATGGAAGGATTTCTGATCGATGCAACTCAGAATCTCCGGAAGCTTTAATTTTCCTTCTGATGAATAGAGGAGATTACCGAGGCTGCCGTCCGATTTCAAATGGGTGGACAATATACCTTTGTCACTTTTTTCTGACGTCAACACCACGGCGCCCGCGCCATCCCCAAGCAGCACGCAGGTTCCGCGATCCTCCCAGTTAACGATGGTAGAAAGCCGTTCCACGCCCATGACAAGGGCTGTTTTGCAATTCCCACATTGAATCGCGTTGTTGGCCATTGAAAGCGCATACAGGAATCCGGAGCACCCGGCCGAAACGTCAAAAGCCGCCGCGTTTGTGGCATCCAGGGTTTCCTGCACCATGCAGGCGGCAGAGGGGAACTGTCGGTCCGGCGTGACCGTTCCAGCCACGATCATATCCAGTTTGTCAGGTGAAACGCCAGCCATGTCCAGAGCATTTTTTGACGCTTGTGTAGCAAGATCCGTAGTGGTTTCATTGAGGTCTTTTGATGAAATACGCCGCTCTTCAATACCACTTCGCCGCACGATCCATTCATTATTGGTATCCACAATGCCTTCAAGCTCCACGTTGGACAATATCCTCCTAGGCGCTGTTGAGCCGGTTCCAACAATTCTTCCTCTGGGCATACTTGCCATTTCACCTACATCCTTCCAGAACCAAAAAAAAATCGACCTGTGACGTTAGAAGAGCAACCCCACAGGTTCACGTTTATGCCAGGATTTTATAATAATCTGGTTCTTTTGTGTCAAGGGAAAAGTCTTTAAGTCACCGCTTGCAACTTTATCCTCTTGCAGTGTATGCTGAGGATATTGATGAAAGCAAAATTAAATGGCCTGAACCCATAAAACCTCAAAACAAAAGGAGAGAACAATGGTTTTTGAAATGCGGCAGTATCGGATAAAGGATGGAAAACGCGACCAATGGGTAAGACTGATGGAAGAACAGATTATCCCTTTTCAAACGTCCAAGGGAGTGGTTGTGGTTGGCAGTTTTGTTGCTCAGGAAGAAGATGACCTTTACGTATGGATTCGTCGCTTTGAAAACGAGGCGGAACGAAAGCGATTGTACAAGGAGATCTATGAAAGCGACTACTGGATCAATGAAATAACGCCCCAGTCAGGACCATTGCTGGATCGTGAAAGCATCATCAACACATTGCTGGAAGCGACCCCCAAATCGGTTCTCAGGTAGCATTTTTCATAAACGATTCCAAAAAAAGTCTATATCATGGATCAACCCCAACAATATCTGGTGCGTGCCTACCGGATGTATCAGAAGATGATGCGCTATCCTCACNTGGCGGAAGCCATGCGGAAAATCTTCCGGTCCGTCCTGCTCGAAAAGATATCTTTTGATTGGAAGCAAATCCGTGAAGATGCNAAAAAGACCCTTCAANANGAGAACNTCNATCCAACCGAAGAAAAACTTCAGGAATACATGGATGCAGCTGTTGATCTGATGCTGGTGAAACACTTTGACGACGATAAGATTGACCAGTATATCAACCTCGCTCGAAAAGAGGACCGCCTTCAAAACCTGATCAAGGTGGTCAATACGGAAGGGGTCACTTCCAGGCGGATCAAAAAGGCACTGCGGGATTTCTGCGAAATTCCCGAAGGGAACACGTTTGTACCGCCCAGTGAAGCGGAAGGTGTTCGGGTGGCGCTGATCCATCATTTCATCTCCAATCAGCTCCCCTTCATGGGCATCGCCAAGCATCATATCACGATTCGCGATATTGACGAAATCGTCGAGAACTCTTACTGGAGTCCCCGTTATCCGGGTAGAATCGGAGGGAAAGCAGCAGGCCTGGTGTTGGCATACCGGATCATTCTGCCACGGCTCACGAAACGCGACCCTGATCTGGATCAATACCTGGCCATCCCCGAATCCTATTACTTCAACTCGGGCATTTTTTCCGATTTCATGGATTACAACAACCTCCATGAATTCCACACTCACAAATACAGAGACCGGGTTCATATCGAGGAGACATACCGAAAGATTCCGGCCATCATGGAAAAAGCCACCTTTCCTAAGGATATGCTAGACATTTTCCGAGAGTTTCTGGAAAAAGTGGGAGAGCACCCCCTTATTCTCCGCTCATCCAGCTTGCTGGAAGACAACGTTGGGCACGCTTTTTCGGGAAAATACGATTCTGTTTTTATTGCAAACCAAGGAAATCCGGAGGAGCGGCTCAAAGAGTTCGTAAAGGGGTTAAAATCGGTTCTCATGAGCACCTTTGCACCAGCCCCCATTCTTTATCGCAAAGAGAGAGAACTGCTCGATTTCGACGAAAGAATGAGTATCCTGGCCCAAAAAGTGGTGGGACGTCAACACGGGGATTATTTCTTTCCCTTCGCAGCCGGAGTCGGATTCTCATTCAACGCCTACGCCTGGACTTCACGGATTAACCAGAACGATGGACTCATTCGTCTCGTTTTCGGCATGGGGACACGTGCCGTTGACCGGGTGGGAGACGATTATCCCAGAATGATTCCGGTCAGCCATCCTTTGCTGAGACCCGAAGTGGGTGCGGGACAGATCCAGAAATACTCTCAGAAAACGGTGGATGTGCTTAACATGAAAACCGGGCGTCTTGAGCCCATCGCGTTACTCGATCTCATGCAAAAAATCGATCATCCGGATCTGTATTACGCCGTATCGGTGAACCACGAAGGGAATCTAGCGGCCCCCATGTTTAAAAGTCAGGACATCAACCCCAACCGCAGTTGCCTCACCTTTCATAATTTTCTGACCCAGACGCCCTTCATGGGTGCCATGAAAAAGATCCTTTCAAAGCTGGAGGGCGCCTACGGTCGACCGGTGGACGTTGAATTTGCCGTTGACAACAACAGACTTTACCTCCTTCAGTGTCGAACCCTTTCCATGAGAAAAAATCTGGAACCGGCAACGCTACCGGGGAATATCCCTCAAGACCGAATTCTTTTCGCCAACCGCCATGGTGTTACCAACGGCTTTGTCAAAGACATTGAATATGTGGTTTATGTGGATCCTCGGGGTTACAGCCAAATCACCCGGACCGAGGAAAAAATGGAGATCGGCCGTGTTGTAGGCGATATCAACCGATTTATGGCGGGCAAACGGTACGCTCTTTTCGGGCCTGGCCGATGGGGTAGCAACGACATCAGTCTGGGCGTCAAAGTGGGGTATGAAGATATCAACAACACACTTACTTTGGGTGAAATTGCCTTTGAAGCCAACGGCTCCACACCGGAAGTCTCCTATGGCACACATTTCTTCAACGACTTGGTTGAAGCGGAAATTGTCCCGATTGCCATCTATCCGGATCAAAAGGGCACGTTTATTGATGAGGAATTTTTGCTGGAAGCGGAAAATCAGCTTCCCAGAGATCTATCCAATCATTTACAATACTCATCCGTAGTGCATCTGATCCATGTCCCCACTTCAACCAACGGCCAACTGCTGCACATCTACCAGGACGGAAAGAAACAGGAGGGGATGGGATTTTTTGGTCCCCATTCATAATTGAGAAAGGAGTATCGCAATGGAAATCAAGGATAAAACTGTGGTCATAACAGGTGGGGCTTCCGGTTTGGGGTTGGCGACCGCCCAAGAACTTTCACGCCAGGGCGCCAAAATCGCCATTTGGGACCTCAACCGGGAAGCGGGCGAAGCGACGGCTGGAGAATTCGGCGATAATGCCATTTTCAGTCCTGTGGATGTCAGCGATGAAGCATCCGTTGCTGAAGCCGTGAAGGCCGTTATCGCAAAATTTGGCACCATCCACGTGGCTATCAACTGTGCCGGGATCGGCATACCGGCCAAGCTACTGGGCAAAGAGGGCCCGGTGGATATGAAAGGGTGGACCAAAACGATCATGATCAACCTGATCGGGACCGTAAATGTTATCCGCCTGGCGGCGCAACAAATGAACCTGAATTCCCCCAACCCCGACGGCGAACGGGGGGTGATTGTCAATACCGCTTCCGTTGCGGCCTACGAGGGCCAGATCGGGCAGACCTCTTATGCGGCGTCCAAAGCCGGCATCATCGGAGTTACCCTGCCGGCGGCACGGGAATTTGCGCCGCTGGGTATCCGCGTGGTGACCATCGCCCCCGGGCTTTTTGAAACCCCCATGATGATGGGACTGCCGGAAAAAGTACAAGAGGCACTGGGCATGAGCGTACCATTTCCCAGCCGTTTGGGTCGTCCGGCCGAATATGCGGGTCTGGTGGCGCACATTATCGAAAATTCCATGATCAACGGCGAGACCATTCGGCTGGATGGCGCTCTCCGCATGGCGCCACGGTAGGAACCAAAATCTTGGCTTACGCAATCATGGCGTTCCATGATTCAGCAGGGACAATAGGAAGTCCAGATTTTTTCGATCCCAGTCGATACCATTCGCTTTCTTGGGGGTTTCCAGGATTTTCGGAATATGGGTCAGCCGATTATCATTCATGATCAGGGAAAATCCCAAAGCGCCGATTTTTCCTTTTCCGATGTGATGGTGACGGTCAACTCTGGAACCCAGCCTTCTTTTGGCGTCATTGATGTGGATCAGTTCCAACCGCTCCAGACCCAAAACCCTATCAAAGGCCTTCAGGGTCTTTTGGTAGGCTGCTTCGGTGCCAATGTCATAGCCGGCGGCAAAAATATGGCAGGTATCGAGGCAGAAACCGAGGCGTTCACGCTGGTCGATTTTCTCGGCAATGGCGGCAAGCTGGTCAAAGGTATGGCCTAGAGTTGTACCCTGACCGGCACAGGTCTCCAGCAAAAGCCGAGGGCCTTTTTCCCGGCTTTCACCCAATACCCGGTTGATGCCTTCGGCAATGCGAGCGATACCGTCCGCCTCGCCGGCCCCCATGTGGGCGCCTGGATGATGGACCACCCAGGGAATTCTCAGTTGAAAAGACCGAATCAACTCACAGGTCAGGGCGCCAACGGCACGGTCAAAATTTTTCTTTTCCGGAGAGCCTAAATTGATCAGATACGCCGTGTGGGAAGCGATGGCGGTAATACCGGTATCCCGTCGTGCCACCTCAAAATTCTCGATATCCTGATCGCTCAGAATCCTTTCTTTCCAGGTGCTGGCGTTCTTTGTGAAAATCTGGACCGCCGTACAGCCGTAATCCCGGGCCGTATACAATGCCTTGTGAAGCCCTCCCGCTATGGAGAAGTGGGCACCGAGAAGTGGACGATCTATGCCCCTTTCCACGTTTTTCTGCATTTCAGGGTCGCTCCTGATCACGCATCAAAGCGTGCTTTCCAGTCATAATCACGGGATGTCACGGCGTCTTCCATTCGCCGGATGCGTTGCTCGACATGATCATATCGGCGTTTAAGCCGGTCCACGGCACGGGGCCTGGAATGGACATAACTGTCATAGAAGTCATGGGCGTCATCACTGTCAATGCGAAGGACAGGAGCCGGTTTCATGATCAACGCCGCCAGGAAATAAAGGCCCGTCACGGGCCAGAACCCGCTGAACAACAGAAGGATTACGGTGATAAACCTGGCCCAGAAAACGGAAAAGTCAAAGTATTCCGCTATGCCTCGAATTACCCCCAAAATAATTCCGTTTCGGGAGCGATAAAGACCTCTCTTAAAACTCCGGTTCATCCACTTTTTCATCGCTCATCATCCTTTCCTCGGCCCTTTAATATAATCGTCTCAAGGGTTTCAATCCGCTCTTCCATACGTTCGAGACCCTTGTAAATCTCCTGGATCATTCGGGTCTCCTCGGTCTGGGACCGCTGATCCCTGGGAGACAGGCCGCCTTTTTTAATTTTGATGCCCATCAATATCGTNCCGCCAACAATGGCCAGACACAATATCAACCCGCCGAATATAATTGCCACAANCAGTATGCCNTGCATTACGGTGAAACCCTTTCTTCTCCCCCACTCATGGACGTTTTAAGGCGTTTGAGATCATTTTCGATCTCATCATCCATCATCAATCCCTCAAACTCCGCCTCAAGGGTCGGCTTTTTTCCGAAATTCACCAGATCCGCTTCCGCCTCCATCCGCTCGATGCGGTTTTCCAAAGCTTCAAATTTCATTACCGCATCGCTGCTTTCGATACGCCGAATATCTTCCTGAGCACGTCGTTTCCGTACGGCATGAATATGGCGCTGAACGAGAATTCTTTGCTTTTCCCTTGCCTTTTGAAGCTTTTCCTCCAATTGTCCAATATCCTCATGGTACTGCTTCACCAGGGAATCCAGTTCAAAAAGCTCTTGTTCCAGATCTTCCATTCGGGATCCATATTTGCGCTTCTCAATGAGGGCCTCTCGTGCCAGGTCATCTCGGCCCTTATTGACGGCTAATTGAGCGCGCCCCTCCCATACTTTGACGCGATCACCCATTTCCTCCGACTGGCGCCGGGTTTTTGCAGCTCTTGCAATAACGCCGGCGCATGCGGCTTTCAGTTCAACCAGTGTATCTTCCATCTCACGGATCATTAATTTGATTAGTTTTTCAGGGTCTTCTGCTCCCTCGAGCATCACATTGATGTTTGAGCTGACAATATCCCGAAAGCGTGTGAAAATTCCCATATCCATCCCTCCAAAATAAAAAAATCCTCAATTCTGCAAATGCTGCCAAATTTACAGAGCAGAAAACGTGCCAGAATTTTGTTTTACATCAATTTCCAAACGAATCAAGGATTTAGCCTATTGACAATCTAGACTGGGATGGTCATAATAACCAGTATATCGTTATTTCACCCATACCAATGGTTTTTTACGCCATGAATCGTTACGCAACATCTTCAAAAAAGCGTGTTTCGCCCGAGTCTGTTTCCAGTCCCCATGAGGCTATGGGACAATCCGAGCCATTTTTGAACCTTCAGGAACAACTTTCAAGGGTCGCCCCCATCGACAGGCCGGTACTCCTTCTCGGTGAACGGGGAACCGGCAAGGAGCTGGCAGCTTCAAGGATCCACTTTCTTTCGAAACGCTGGAAAGGCCCCCTGGTGGCCTTGAATTGCTCGGCTCTGGCTCAGTCTCTGATTGAATCCGAACTTTTTGGGTACGAAAAAGGGGCTTTCACGGGAGCGGAACAAAGGCGGCCCGGCCGGTTTGAAGCAGCCCACGAAGGCACACTTTTCCTGGATGAAATCGGCAACATGCCCCTTGAAGTGCAGGAAAAGACCCTTCGCCTGGTGGAATACGGCACGTTTGAGCGGGTGGGCAGTTCCAAAAGCATTGAAGCGGATGTTCGTCTGGTGGCGGCCACCAATGTAGACCTGGTGAAACGGACCACAGAAGGACACTTTAAAGCCGATTTGTTGGACCGTCTCTCCTTTGAAGTGGTTTTTCTGCCGCCTCTAAGAGAACGAATGGAAGACATTCCCCTTCTGGCAAATCATTTCGCATCCAGAATGGCTTTTGAGATGGACCGTTCAGAAACCCCGATTTTTGCCCCCGAAACCCTTAAACTTCTCGAAAACTACCCATGGCCGGGCAATATTCGGGAACTCAAAAATGTGGTGGAACGGGCCGTGTACCGTACCGATGACACCGTGATCAGGGAAATTGTTTTTGACCCTTTTGAAAAATTTCGTATGAATGGGAACCCGCAGCATGCCCCAACGCCCCCGGTTGACCAAAAAATAACAGTCACGGATGATATCCTCAAAATGCCCCTTCAGGAAGCCGTTTGGGCGTTAAAAGTTCGCATGTTGAAAAGCGCCCTCATATCCGCTCGACACAACCAGAGAAAAGCCGCCGACCTTCTGGGCCTGACCTATCACCAGTTCCGAGGTCTTTACCGAACCCTGAAATCCGATATCCAGAAAGGGCCCGGTCAAAAATAAATTCGCGGAATTGAAGGGAAAACGTCACCCATTTCAATATCATCTCGTTGATCCTGAAAAAATTTAGAGTAGTGCATTTGCCCCATTGATGGTATTATTATGAAGGTTTGAAACAAATGAGTCCGAAGAGGTTCTTGTGAGAAAACAAACCGAGTACCGTCCACCTTACACCATTACTTCCGCCATTCTTAAGCTGGTTGCGGAGATTGGCGAGGTCATCGGGAATTATACCGTATTGGCGGAGCAGAGCCTGACGCCACGTCTGCGCCGGGAGAACCGGATTAGAACCATTCAAGCCTCACTGGCCATCGAAAACAACACCCTCAGCCTCGAACAGGTCACCGCTGTCATCGATGGGAAAAGGGTGTTCGGGCACCCCCGTGAAATTCAGGAAGTGCGAAACGCCTTTGCCGCCTATGAGGCAATGGAGGGTTGGAAGTCCACATCGAGGGAACATCTGCTGGCGGCCCATGGACTGCTGATGTCATCGCTGATGGATCACCCTGGTGTGTTCCGTTCCAGCGACGTCGGCATATTCCGCGGCGAACAAGTTGTGCATATGGCCCCGCCTGCGGACAGGGTGCCACACCTGATGGACCAACTGCTTGACTGGCTGAAAGGCGCGGAGGAACACCCCCTGGTCGCCGGATGCCTTTTCCATTACGAACTGGAATTCATCCATCCCTTCGCCGACGGCAATGGCCGCATGGGGCGGCTGTGGCAAACCCTTATTCTGCGCCATTGGAAACCGCTACTGGCATATCTGCCGGTGGAAACGGTGATCCGGGACCGGCAGGAGAACTACTACCGAGTGCTCGCCCAAGCGGATGAACGCGCCGACATCACCCCATTTGTCGAATTCATGCTGAAAGCCTTGCTTGATGCTTTACGCGAAGCCGTCGCCGCCGATCAAGTAGGCGACTATGCCGCCGATCAAGTAGCATTACTGATTGAAGCCCTTGGCAACAGAGAATTGGGAAGCATGGAGCTCATGAAAGCATCGGGGCTTTCTCACCGGCCCACGTTCAGAAAGAACTATTTGAACCCTGCTTTGGCCGGAGGATGGATCGAACGTACCCAACCCGACTCTCCCCGCAGCCCTACCCAGCGTTATCGGTTGACCGTCAAAGGGCGTCACTGGCTGCGAGATAGGGATTTAGAATGAGGGTCTATAAGCTTCAGGCAAACTCCCACGGCTGTTCAGCACGTCGATTTGAGGCCTAACGACCACCGTCTTATCATGGCCTCGGCACTCATTTCACCCAACCCGTTTTGCGAAAGAAACTGCGGCAGGTCGTATTGATTTCCCTGTGCCCACCACCCTTTCAGAATCCGACCCGTTTCCGGTTCAAACATCCAACGGTTTCCCAGGCGCGTTGCCAGATGATTTTCGATCACTGTTTCCGCCATCCAACCAAGAACATAATCCAAACAATACAGCTCGGGTACCAGGTCAAACAAATGGCTTTCCGGTTGATAGTAAAAACCGGTATATTGTTTCATGATCCGGGCATAGGGCTCCCCGTCTGAAAGATCTCCCCCAATAAACATGTCATATTCCGCAATGAATTTAGCAGCATATCGCCTGAACAGGGACAATTCTTTCAGGGTCCTGTGGTAAGTGAGTATTTTTGAATCGACCGGAGAAAGCCCCAAGGATTCTTCTAAAAAGGGCTCGCTGAGGACAAGGTTCTGATTCATAAACGCAAAGGACTCCGACAGAGCGAAGGATGTCCCCATATCCCGCATCACCATGGAGAGATCCGGTGAAGTGAAAACCGCCGATAATCCGTGGCCTAATTCGTGCCACAGTGTTTCCAGGTCGCCCCATCCCCCTTCCGGGCGCATCAGAACGTAAACCTCCTCCGGCACCTGCAGCATGAGACAGATGGCCTGAGCACTTTTCCCTTCTTCACTGCCCAGTTCCAGATTAAGGCCGGGCGTCCCATAGGGATCAATGGACCAATTATTAAAGAATTGACTCAGCACTTCCGATAACTTTCCCGGAAATAACGCATCGAACTGCCGTAAACTCAACAGATTGATGGCATCAAATCGTGTTAGGTCGCTCAAGGGTCTTTTAAAGCGTTCATGGCACCATCGCTCCATAGCCTCGAAGTAAATTTCGTTCGTTGCTTCAAGAAGTTTCTTTAACATGTTATAATAGAACACATAATTTAAAGATTTTTTCTCAGTACAGTATGCCACGTAAGTGTCGTAGCCGAAGTCATCTTTTAGAATTTTCAAGAGGATCTTCCAGTAATTCAATGCAAAAGGCTTCAAGAACTTGCACAGCGGAGCGGTTTCCTTTTGAAGCACCTGCCGCTTTTCATAGTTGCTGAATTTCTGGCACCAGGGGATAATTTCCCTGAAATAGATTTTTTCCTCACCCACATGGGCGGCAGCGCCTTTGCTCCAGACCCTCATCTCATTTTCGTGGGGCAGAAGTGCCCGTTGTAGATAGTGATCAATCAATGCAAACCGCAATTTCGGGGTTTCCAACGTCTTGGCAAAATGGTCAATTTGTGAAATGGTTTCAAGGCTTACAAAATCATCGTATCCTTCGTAAAGCGCGTAGGCTTTAAAAGGGGCTGTATCCCCTTTCCAAAGGGCGAGCGCCTGGAGATTCCATCTGTAGTTCAGGAGATACAGCGTGTTTTCGATTTCTGAAAGGCTGAGTGTTTTTATCATGTCCTTTTTGGGGTCCCGAATCCTTGCCCTCAGGATTCACACTAGAATTTTGAAGTATTATCGATGAAAAAATACTTTTAGAGCATAACCCATGACTTTCGCCAATTCAATGTGATTCAGCCGCCTCAGTGGTGATTTTTCCCTGTGTTTATCGAGGTACTTCGTGTATATTGCACTGTCAAAACTCAAAACCATCTGCTCGGGAGAGAAATACATGGAAGAAATTTTGCCCCAGATCGAAGAGATTCTGACCATTTATGGCATTCGCGTCATTGCGGCTTTGGCCATTTTTATCATCGGTCGCTGGGTAGCCAAAGGTATTCGTAAGCTGCTTCGGCGTTTGATGACACACGCAAAGGTCGATAAGACACTCATTTCATTCATCTGCAACCTCTCTTATGTGGTCATGCTGGCTTTCATCATCATCGCCGCTCTCAGTAAGCTGGGGATAGAAACGACATCTCTCATTGCCATCCTGGGCGCTGCGAGTTTGGCCATTGGGCTGGCGTTGAGAGGATCCCTCTCCAATTTTGCCGCAGGTGTTCTGATGATCATCTTTCGCCCTTTCAAAGTCGGGGATTTTATCGAGGGGGGAGGAGCCTCAGGCACCGTTGAAGAGATTCAAATTTTTTCAACCCAACTCAAAACCGCTGACAACAAAACCGTTATTGTTCCCAACGCCAAGATTTTCGGCGATAAAATTGTCAACTATTCGGCCAAGGGGACCCGCCGGGTGGATATGACCTTCGGCATCGGCTACGACGATAATATCGATACGGCACGCGGTGTCATAAAGGAGGTCATCGACAAGGATGAGCGCGTGCTTAAAGACCAGCCCGTTGTGGTGGCGGTCCATGAACTGGCCGACAGCAGCGTGAATTTCACCGTTCGGGTCTGGACCAAGTCGAGCGATTACTGGAGCTTTTTTTGGGATACCAACGAGGCGGTCAAAAAGCGATTTGACAGTGAAGGCATTTCAATCCCCTACCCCCAGCAAGATGTGCACCATTACCAGCATCCGTCCTAGCCAACAAAACCTTTAGCTGATGCATCATTTTCACTGGTATGGTTCGGGCTGCTGCTGGTGGTCGTTGAAAGCATCGGACAAATGCGGAGCAGATCCTATGGAAGGTAAAAAACTGGAAAACCAGACGCTTCTTAAAAACATCCTGGATCACATAAGGGTGGCAATCACCTGTGTTGATGCGGACGGCAACATTCTTTACGCCAATGCGGCTGCCAAAAAAAGGCCTGCAAAAGCGCCCAGGGACGCGGGTATCAACATTAGAGAGTGCCACAAAGAAGAAAGCAATCGAAAAATCGATCAAATCTTCATGGATTTCAAGAAAGGACGTACCGAACCCCACCACTACGTTTCATCGGCGCGTGGGGAAAGATGCCTGGTGACCATGATCCCCGTATTTGAGGCGGGTGTTTTTTCGGGCTGTGTCAGCCAGGTTCACCCGATCGGTTTTGAGGGCCCAGAAAGAAGCTTTTAACGGCTTTGCAGCGCCAGGTCCGCCAGAATTTTGTTGAAATCTTCCGGCTGTTCGTAAAAGGGCATGTGGCCGCTTTGCTCCAGAATCTCAAGCCGGCATTCTGGCATCTGCTCCGCCACGTACCGGCCTGTTTCGGGTCCGAAACACAGGTGCTTTGAATTCCCGTAGATGGCCAGGCTCGGAATCGATACACCTTTAAGAACTCCGGTGTAGTTTCCCATTACGTAATCNGAATAAACCGCCATCGCCGCTGCCGTCGGCGTTTTCATGTGCTCGTAAAACATCCAGTCCAGCTCTTCAGAAGACGCATGTCCTTTTTGAAACATGTTGTGAATAAACCTTTCCCCAAATCCATCTCTGTCTTCCTGCAAAGCGCGAAAAGAAGCCTGCATGCCATCGAAATTGTACCCTTTAAGGGCGTGTGTATTCCAGTTTTCCGGGGAAAACGGAAACGGCGTCATTTCCACCAGTCCGAGGGAGGAAATCTTTTCGTCCCCGAAGCGGCGCCAGTACTCCAGAACCACGGGCCCTGCCAGAGACCACCCTACCAGAGAAACCTTCTCCAGTTTTAAGGCCGTTATGACCGCCTGAATATCTTCCGAATAGGTGGCCACGGTGTGTCCCTCAAGGGTTTTTGAAGAATTTCCGTGGGCCCTCAGATCCATGGTCACCACTCTAAACCTGTCAGACAATCCGGTCATTTGACGAAGCCAGAATCTGCTGCTCATGGTCCACCCATGAACCAGCAGGATGGCGGGACCGCTTCCAGCCGATTCCACGTAAATCCTGGCATCATCGTTGGATATTACCCAACCCGCCCGTTTCAGCCCTCGGTCCTGGTGAATCGGTTGAAAATCATTTTTTCTCATGCTGGCACCCTCGCTTATAAAAAAGGCAGCACGCTTGAAAAACGCCCTGCCCTTTTCATCCAAACCTGCTTATGCCCGAGCGATCGGGACAAAAACCCCTATGCCATAAGCTGTGCGGGGGTGACAACGGCCCCGTATTTTTCTTTGAGTGCCATCAGCCCTTCACGCTGTTCATCCAGAATCTCAAAAAGGCGGGCGGGAACACTCGCCTCTTTCCCATAAGCTTCCTTCTGCAGGTCCACACGGGAAACGATGTTGTCGATGTAGAGAGAAAACTGTTGGGTATAGAGTTCTTCCGGATACTCCTTATTAATAATTTCCTTGAAGAGCTGTTTTAAATCTTCATATTTGGGAAGGTATCCAATGGGGGTAAGGATGGCTTCCACATCGCCGTGAAAGCGTCTTTCCAGCCAGCCCAGCCACACTTTAACGTCCCGTTTTTCGCCCAGCAGTTTCTTGGACTCCCCTCCCCTGGCCTCATGGGTCAGAAAATAATTGAGACCTGCGAGCATGGGCCGTTTTTTGTCATCAATCTTCTTATTGTTAAAGAACTTGAATTGCGCATCCATATAATCCGCAAGAGCGCCCGGAATAAAGGGGGCATTGGCCCAGGGAGCCCGCTTGACACCCGTGGCGCCCACTTCTGTTGCCGTTGCCGCTGATACGATAGAAGCGCCGATGACCACCCCGTGATCCGGCGTAACCGCCAGCCAGACCGGTGGCATGGTATCGCTGTCCCGGCCGCTGTAGGTAATCACACTGGTTTCCACTCCCGCCGGATCTTCGAAACGGTCCGAGCAGTTGGCCAGCGCTGTTGCTTTCAATGTGCATCTTGAGTTCGGATGACTCATGGGGACGGGCTTGCCGTTTTTATCCACCATTCCCTCTTCCCACGGACCCTGAAAGTTGAACCCCTTCTTGGGGGCCGTCTCACCGTTCCCTACCCAGTGAGGAACCTTGTTTTCGTCGATCAGCACATTTGACCAGATCACTTCGGTGCCGGGATTTCGCAGACAATCCATTAAAAGGGGATCCCCTTCGCGGTTTACATCTTCCACGATTCCGAAAATACCCGCTTCCGGGTTGATGGAGCGTACCGTACCATCCTTCTCAATCCACATCTGGGCGAGGTCATCTCCCAGAAAGTGGCCGCCCGCCATGGCGGTGGTGGTTTTGCCGCAACCACTGGGAGCCGCGCCCGCAAACCAGGTCACCCTTTTTTTGCCGGGACCGTCAATCCCCGTAATGAACATGTGCTCCGCCAGTTCATCGCCGCGATTGGTGTAAACAGCCCTGTCAACGGAAAAGCGGTGATTTCCTTTTTTCAGCAGCAGAGTGTTGCCCGCATAGGTACAGTTCATGCTGTAGGTGGTCTGGAAACTTCGATCCATGAAAACCCGAGCATTGGGAAGGTCTTCGGTTCGATTGAGCCCTTCACTGTGAATATTGGCGTAGAAATGGCCCAACCGATTAATTTCATCATCAAAGTGATCAAAAACATTCCGGTAGAGGAGTTCGGCGCTGTGGGACACATAAAGAGAGCTGGTGACTTCAATGGCGGGATTGGAACCCAGGGAACCCACCGGACCCCGATTGTAAAACCCAATCACCATGGTTTTGCCCTTCATGATGCCGCTCATGGTATCCTGAACCACTTTTAAAGCTTCATCCCGATCCATTCGGTTCGCCAGGGAACTGATCTCTTCATTCGGATTGGCGATATAAAAGGTCCGATCAATAATTCGGCCTTGCTCGGCCGCCAGATCAAAATGAATGGTGTGATCTTCCATGGCCAACACCGCTTCTTCGCCCTTTTCCAGCGCCATCTGTCTGACCTTTTGTACATCTTCCCGGGAACCGGTATTGACGAAAATATCATCGGGCCGGCACATGACGATGGCGTTGGCGATCTTCAGAAGAGCCTCAGCAGTCTTGATTTTCCGGATATTGGCCAGATTGACCGCATCCATCTGTTTTTCAAAAATACCGTAAGCCTCTTCAATTGTCGATACGCCACCGATTTTCTCGATAATATCGTACCCTACCTTGTTCTGCAGCATTTCATTCATCTCCTTTTCGAAAGGGACTGAAAAAATAGGCCTGTATTCAAGGGTTAGGAGTCTATGAGAATTAAGGAGATGAGTCAAGGGGTAAAAAGCAGCCATCCCTCTAAAATTTATCAACAATTAACATAAAATTGCCTAGAATTCAAAATCTATATTGATTTTTGGCTAGATATGTCATATATTAAAAAGTTTTAAATCGATCAACAAAGCGAATGTGGTGTTTTTCGCTCTGCATTACAATTCAAGCAAACGAAAGGTTAAGCGTTTTATTTTATGGATTTTGAAGCACTGGGTTTAGCCCAACACATTGTCAAAGCGGTTTTGGACCTGGGGTTTAGAAGACCCACTCCCATACAGGAAAAGGCCGTTCCCGCCATTATTGAAGGCCAGCGAGACCTGGTGGGCCTGGCCCAAACCGGAACCGGTAAAACAGCGGCATATGGTCTGCCCCTGCTCCAGTTGATCGATTTTTCAAGGCCGCAGGTCCAAGGCCTCATCCTATGCCCCACCCGTGAGCTGTGCGTGCAGATTTCAAAGGATTTGATCCGTTACAGCCGGTACGTCAAAGGCGTAAAAATTGTCGCCGTCTATGGGGGTGCCGGCATGGAGCCTCAGATTCAGCAGATCAAAAGAGGCGCACAGATCATTGCAGCCACTCCGGGCCGGCTTCTGGACCTGATTCACAGAGGTATCGTCAACCTGGCTTCAATCAATTACGTGGTTCTTGATGAAGCGGATGAAATGCTCACCATGGGATTTTTGGATGATTTGAACGAAATCCTCTCCAAAACCCCTTCAGAAAAAAGAACCTGGCTCTTTTCCGCCACCATGACAGAACCGGTTGCCAGGATTTCGCGGAATTACATGAAAGACCCCTTGGAAATTACCATCGGGCAAAAAAACAGCGGCGCTGCAAACATCTCCCATTTGAAATATGTTGTATTGGAAAAAGACCGCTATCCGGCACTTAAACGGATCATCGACTATCATCCCAACATTTTCAGCCTGGTTTTCTGCAGGACCCGGAGAGAAACGCAAGCTGTTGCCGAAAAACTGATCAAAGACGGGTATAACGCTGAAAGCCTTCACGGGGACTTGTCCCAGACCCAGCGGGATTACGTCATGCGGCGGTTCAGAGAAAAGAGCCTGCAGATTCTGGTCGCCACGGATGTGGCAGCCCGGGGCCTGGATGTGGATGATATCAGCCATGTCATCCAGTACAACCTTCCCGATGAACCCGGAAGCTATACACATCGAAGCGGGCGAACCGCAAGAGCCGGAAAATCAGGGACTTCCATCGTTCTCATAAATACCCGGGAAAACCGAAAACTAACCCATGTGGAGCAAGTGACGGGGGTTCGGTTTCAATACGAAAAAGTCCCCAGCGGACGGGCCATCTGTGAAAAGCAACTCTACGGCATGGTGGAACGACTGGTGGCAACGGATATCAACCATGAAGACATCGCTGCTTTTCTTCCCCCCGTTTACGATACCCTGGCCGCGCTGTCAAAAGAAGAATTGATTCAGCATTTTGTTTCCATCGAATTCAACCGGTTCCTCGACTACTACAAAGATTCAGGTGATATTAATGCCCGCACCCCTCAGAAAAGGGCAACCCATAAAAAGGGTTCAACGGGGAAAAAACCCGCCAGTGGGCAAAAATTCACTGAGGAATTGCCGGAAAATCGGTTTCATACACAAAAGCTGTTCCTCAACATGGGTCAACTGGACGACATTCAAAAGGGAGCCATCACACGGTTTGTGTGCGACAGGTCCGGGATTTCATCCCGTCAAATTGGAAAAATTGAAGTGATGAGAGAATTTTCCTTCATTGAAGTAGACGCCGATTCAGCAGACCATGTCATGAAATCCATGAAAGGCGCCAGCCTGGATGGCAAACGGGTCTCCATGGGCTATGCGGAAAAAAGAGCGGAAAAACCCAAAAGATCAGGCAAAAAACGGGAGTTCAAAAAGAAATGGACGGCCAAAGGCGGAAAAACATCAAGCAAGGGGCGCAAGTTTCCATCGTCACGAAGCCGGACCAAGGCTCGGGCAAACGAACGGTGGGGATCGTAAAAGATATCCTGACACGCTCTTCCACCCATCCTCACGGCATTAAGGTGCGACTCATGGATGGCCTGGTGGGGAGAGTTAAAGAAATATTGTAGAGTGTGAAATACAGAGCGTGGAATCATACAACCTATTTAGGCAAGGCGGGCAGATTAACCCTTCCTCACTTTTTCCCTGAAATATTCATCGGTTCACCGACTGAATTGATGATATAATACGTTTTTCCCGGTGGGCATATATAGCAGTTATGTTTTGGCCTTGATTATGTTGTGTGGATCTACTTGATCACTTCTTCTAAAAAAAGGGACTTTGAAAAAGTCGTCTTGGCGGAATCTTGTTTTATTATGCCTTTCTATATTCCTCTCCCTTGGATTCTGTTATATAGGCACCGATATTGGGCACCTCCGCTATGCGCCGGACACTATCTTTACTGCACGGCTTAACTTAAGATCCCTCAATCACTGCGCCTGAGTCTGTGCAGCCATTTCATCATTTGCATAAATTCTTAGACCCCGTGGGAGAGCCCCAAAATCGGAATCCCCGTCGATTCCCAGCTTATCTATCGGACTTTCCAGTTTGACAAACAGGAGGAAATCCAATATTTCTTTGGTCGATTTCTTAATATGGTTTCCGAATGGAGGAAGTGGAAAAGATCCTGCCTCGAAACACTTGTTCTCTCATTAAATCAGCCTTCGTTTTCAAGCTGGGAAAAGTGTATCCTTATATCGAATCGGCGGACATGATTGTGGGCGAGAACACCTGCGACGGCAAGAAAAAATCCTACGAAATCCTGAAAGATCTCGTCCCCAGTCTCTATAAATGGACCTGCCCCAAATGAAGTCCTCCGAAGGGCTCGCACTCCTTCGAGCCGAGTATTTCCGTTTCAAGGAGGCGGTCGAAAAACTGACAGGGGCACAGGGTGTCATCCATTACGGACTTCAGTTCTGCCAGCCCTATATTGCTGAATCCTTGCCGGTGGAAAAAGCCTTGAAGAAAAGGGCATCCCGGCTCTGCGCATCGATACGGACTACGGCATGGAGGATGTGGGCCAACTGAAGACGCGGGTGGAGGCCTTTATCGAAGTGCTGAAACCATAGGACAGGGGAACACGCCATAAGACAATGCAGGTATCGATATCGATTCCCGAACCATCGAACTGGTGGTGCTGGAAAACGATCATGTCGTGGAAAGCGGGCAGACGGACACCGGCTTCGACCCCATGGCACAAACCAGGGGACTGCTCAAAGATGGCTCATTCGATGGAGTAAGAATGCGTATTTATATTCACAGAGAGGCCAGTTTCAAAAAGGCTCTGAGCGCACTGGAAAAAGGAGACAGAACCGCATCAGCCGCCGCTGAGCGGGCCAAAGAAATCATCTCAAAACTGACTGCTGGAGAATACCAGGCCATTGAACTGCAGAACCGCCGCACCTACAACGGTGAGCTTCGAATCGGCGGCTGTCGAAAATACAATTTGGGTGGCGGCTACCGGCTGGTGTGCATCAAACAGAAAAGCCGTCTTCTGGCAACCTTTGTGGGAAGCCATGACGACTGCAATCGGTGGATTGAAAACAACCGGGGATTTGAAAAACTACCGATGTTCCGTGAAAGCCATTCCCTGCCACCTGCAAATTCTGCCACAACCGATGAAGATTCTAAAGATCGGCTATCCGAATCCGAGTATGATGACATACTTCTGGCTCGCCTGGACCAAAAAACCTTAAGACTCATTTTTAATGGGATCTCAGGTGAGTTTTAGATCAAACAGTGAAAACAGAACCATGAGAAGAAAATATCACCACCTTGGGCAGAACCGAATCGATGATCTGTTCAAATACAGGGTTCCGGACCGTGTGCCGGTCGGCAGCATGAGTGTCGGATTCAATGCGGTCAATGCCGGTTTCTCGGTGCGGGAAATTCTGGAAGACCCAAAAAAATGCTTTCAGGCGGCCATGTGGACAACGGAAATGTATGACTGGGAATACATGCCGCATTATTCTGGTCACACCGTATGGGGTGCCATTGATTTCGGGGGTGCCTATAGAATGCCCGAGGGTCCTTATGAAAGTTCTCTGATCATTTTGTCTCATCCGGTTCAATCAGGAAAAGATCTGGATCATATTGACCTTCCCAACCCCAGAACCGCAGGCAGAATTCCCCTGGCCATGCAATTCGCCAAACAGCAGTTTGACCATGGCCTTCCGGTTTTTGGTACAAAAGAAAGCGCCCACCTGAAATCAGGCGGGCGCTTTTTTGATCGGTTATAACTGATCCGTAGGGATCAGAACTACTTGGCGGCTTCCGACTGGTAGTAACCCATCAGAATCTTGGCCACTTCCGGACGTGCGAATTCGGGCGGCAGGTCCTGACCGGCGGCCAGCATCTCGCGAACCTTGGTACCTGACAGGAAGACCCAGTCGTCCTTGGTATGATCGGTCACGCTGCCCATCATGATCACCTTGCCCAATTTCTTGGAGTAAGCGGTATGATCGCCGCGGTAGATATCGATGAGCAGGTCGTCTTTGGATATGTCGTCAAAAATGGTCTGAGCNTCNAATCCGCCGTAGTAGTCACCCACACCAGCGTGATCACGTCCCACGATCAGGTGGGTACAACCCATGTTCTGGCGGAATACGGCATGGAGCACCGCCTCTTTGGGGCCGGCATAGAGCATGTCAAAACCGTATCCCGTAATCAGGCAGGTGTTGGGCTTGAAATACAGTTCAACCATCTTACGGATAGCGGCATCACGCACGTCGGCGGGAATATCCCCTTTTTTCAGTTTTCCCAGAAGCATATGGATAACGGCGCCATCAGCGTTCACGGCTTCCATGGCCATCTTGGTCAGGCCCTCATGGGCGCGATGCATCGGGTTACGGGTCTGGAAGGCCACAACCGTTTCCCATCCCAGTTTACCGATTTCGTCGCGGATCTGCACGGCGGTCCTGAAGGTTTCGGGGAATTCCTTATCAAAATAGGAGTAGTTGAGCACCTGGATGGGTCCGGCAATGCCGATTTTACCCACGGTGTTAAAGGCGTTGACACCGGGATGATCCATATCGAGGGTGCGGAAGATGCTCTCGGTCATGGCTTTCATCTCGTCATCGGTGTACTCTTCGATGGCTTCAACGTCCTGAATGGCAATTACGGGATTACCTTTTACGTTCGGGTCCAGAAGAGCAATGCGTTTGGCACCCTTGATGGCGGAGGCATCTTCCACCATGTTAAGCACGGGGGTGGGCCAGAAAAAGCCGTTCGCCATGTGCATGTCTTTGGCCACGGCCATAGCATCGGCCTTGTTCATAAAACCGGTCAGCGGATTGAAGTATCCGGAGCCCAGCATCACGGCATTACCGGCGGCGGCTGAACTGATAACGATGGAGGGCAGCCCTGCGGCTTCCTTGATCAGCGCGGCGCGCTTGGCGTCATCTTCAACATACAGGGGGTTCAGGGTATCGGATCCATGGGGTTTAATCATCTCTTTTTCTCCTATCTCTAAATCATATGGGTTAACAAAAACATCACGCTTCCAACAACATGGCTGCATTTCCATGCAGGCCAACAAATTCCAAAGGGCCACCTGATGCAGGCGATACACCACCCGCATCTATAAACAGAATGTCAAGTAGCATGTTCTCAAATACATGTCAATAAAACTTTGTGCAATTATTCACGCCAGGGCAACAGCATGCGCTCAAGTTTATCCAGAACCCACGCAAAGGATATNCCCATCCCTGACAAGACCATAATTCCGAAGAGCAAACGGGTCGTCTGCATCANGTCAGCGGAAGAGAGGATCAGAAAACCGATTCCCTTGTCCGCTGCAATCATTTCAGCTGTCACCACCAGCAGGAGGGCAATGCCCACACCCAGTTTGAGTCCGGCAAAAATCATTGGGACTGTCATGGGCAGAATTACTTTCCTGATGATGTTAAAGGGGCCTGAACCCAGCGAAAGAGCTGCTTTGATCAGCAATGGGTCTACATTCCGAACACCCGACCGAACATTGATCACCACAGGGAAAAATACTCCCAGCGCAATCACCGCCACCTTTGAGCTTTCGCCAATTCCCAGCCAGAGAATCAACAGCGGAAGGATCGCAATCTTCGGAATGGGATAGGTAGCAGCCACCAAAGGCCGCGCCGCATCGTCGGCCAGTTGAAAGTATCCAACCACAACACCCGTGAGAATACCCGCCCCGGCCCCCAAAAAAAAGCCCCATCCGATCCGACAGAGGCTGGCGAAAAGATGCGCGAAGATTTCGTCACTGATAACCATCTCGTACCCCGAAGCCAGCACCGCTGAAAGCCGGGGAAGGAACAGCGGCGGCACCATACCCGATCGACCCGCCACTTCCCACAGTCCTAAAGCAACAATTACCGATATCCAGGTCACATAAGGATTTTGACGCCGGATCAGAAAGCTGGTTTTGTCTTCGACCTTTTTTTGATTCTGGCTCATCGATCCCCGCCAAACACCTGGGGTTTCCCTCGAACCGCACTCCAGATTCGGTCCAGATAGCCCACAAATTCCGGTGTTACCTTGAGTTTTTCTTCGCGGGGCCGGGGCAGATCAATGGAGACCACAGACTGAATTCGCCCGGGCTGACCGCCCATGATCACCACACGGTCTGCCAGGAACACCGCTTCGGGAATGTAATGGGTGATATAGAGGAAACTCTGGCCCGTTGTCTCATAGATTCGGGTGAGTTCCAACTGCATGTCCATGCGAATCTGAGCATCCAGTGCCGAGAACGGCTCATCCATGAGCAGCAGTTCAGGATTCACCGCCAGGGCCCGAGCTATGGCGGTCCGTTGCTTCATGCCGCCTGAAAGCTGGTGGGGATAGTGTTTTTCAAATCCCGAAAGACCGACCAGTTCGATCAATTCCGTGGCCCGGTCCCTCTGAATCTTGGTAGAGGCCCCCTGCTCTTCCAGACCGTAGGTGATATTCTTTTGGACACTCCGCCACGGAAAGAGGGCCAGGTCCTGAAATACCATCGACGTGAGGGGACGGTCATCAGCGGATAGATCCTCAAAAACCACTTCTCCTTCAGTCGTGGACAGAAGACCGGCAACAATGTTGAGCAGGGTGGATTTCCCGCATCCGGATCGGCCCACCACCGCCACGAACTCCCCTTCTGAAATGGTCAGGCTTATGCGGTTCAAGGCATCAAAAGCCGTTCCGTCAGGGTTTTCAAAACGCTTTGAGATATTGTTGATGACAGCTCGCATCACTGTTTAAGGCTGTCAAGTGCCTTCTGCCACAGTTCCATATTGACGATTTCCCCGGCATCCAGTCTTTTTCCGACCATTTTGTGGACATGATACCAGTCAATCTGACGCTGAATATCTTCAGCAAACAACTTGCCGTTTCTGTCATTATAGTTGAGCCCGAGAGCAATCAGAGAGGGTTTTCGGGATGTATACTTGGCAATATAGTCAATAACTTCATCAAAAGCCGGCCCTTTTACCAAAAGTCGATCCTTTTTGGTGAGACAATTGTCATAATAGAATCGACAGGCCCGAATGTAGGCCCGCAAAAATTTCAAGCTGAGGCCTTCATTCTCAGCCAGTTTTCCGGAAAAAAAGATGGCGGCGATCTGGTACCGCATCTCATCGCCGGCCCACAACATCACATGCCCGATCTCCTTTTTTTCCATGACCGTGCAGAAAGGCTGAACCATGAAAGCGGTTTCAATTCGATTGGCCGCCACCGCATCCATCATGTTTTTAACGCCACCCAGGGGTGTGACGTGGACATCCTTCAATTCCATGCCGTTTCGGGCCAGGATGTTGCCCAGCATGTAATGAAAGGTGGACCCCATCTGGGTGATTCCCACGCGCCTTCCTTTAAGATCCTTGAGCGTTCTGACACCCTTTTCCCAGGCGTCATTGCTCACCATAAGCCCCACCAGCCGGTATCCCGGCCAGACGCGGCCCTTGTCCGCCACGATACTGACCTTCAAACCGTTGGCCGCCGCATTGTAAAGCCCCGCGGTCAAACCGGTCGCCCCCACATCCACATCACCGGCCGCCAGGGCCATGACCACCGGTTGGGCCGATTTCATGAATTTAAGTTCCACATCCAACCCTTCATCGGCGAAATACCCTTTCTCAACGGCAATAAAGAGTGGTGCGGACGACGTCAGTCTGAGAGCCCCGACCCGAAGCTTTTCCGCTGCCACGGTGGACGTAGCGCTCCAGCAGATTAAAAACACCATTACAACCAACAGCCCTAAAGGACGTTTAATATTCGGCTGCCCCATTACGATTCCCCTATCATTACTTTATGGAAAAAACCTGATCAATTTTGACCCTGCCGGATATTGTTGACCACCCGGTCACCCCATGTCAAGACAAAAGTAGAAAGCAACCAAGCAGCTGTTCAGCGCCTCGGAAAAAATGATTTGTTCCAAATTACGCGCATATTCGAGTTCGGTTTGATCGATCTACAAGCGGTGTGGCTGGGGTTTAGAGGAAGGGCTTAGGGGGTGCGACTGTAAATGGCGGCATGACGTCTGGGGGAAAACGGTCAAAGAAGGTGACAGATCCGGGTGGACGGACCAAGCCAACACAAAAGTGACGACGTGGGAGTTTAATTTATTGAAAACGGTGTTTCATTTCCATTGACATATTTCGCTTCAGTGAGGGTCCGGCTGAAACGATTTGTTCTCTAAGCCGGCTGGTTTAATTACGGGCATCAATTTGAATACACGGGCAAGTCTCGTCGCTGCTTCAAGGTCTTCTCTGCGCAATGCGTCACGCACATCATCGAGCTTGTAAGCATCCTCAAGTGACAGATATGGAGACCATCCCTCATCCGTTTCAAGTAGCTTTACATCGACTTCTGCAGCAAACTGACCTTCGAAAACCATCTTCTTTCGATTTCTATTTCTCATTTTCTTCTCCTTCTAAAAATAAAAGGGGACAGATTTATTTTTCTGACATTGGCAAAGGTTAATAAAAGAGGCCGAAAAAATAAATCTGTCCCCTTTTTCACAAAAGTGACCTAGTGATCTTGCCTGGAAAGTGCTTCAAGCATTCTGACCACGCGACCTCCTATGGTTTTATGAAGTAGTGTGACCATGGAATCGCTGTATTCTCTGGTCTGCGTCTGGACCTCGCCCAGCTTGTTCAAAACAGTGTGGCAGCTTTCTGCCATTCGTTCTCGTATCATCGGCCAACCAAGACCAGCCTTCTTTGACATCTTCTTCCAGTCACCAATCGTGAATGCGTTAACTGATTTACAGCCACCAATTTTCATCGCTAGATCCTTAGAGAGGCCAGGCCAAGCAAGCGTGGAGACAAGATCATAATAGGGAGATAGCCGTCGTTCGCCACCAGAATACAATAACGAGTAGTTCTTGCCGTGAGCATCTGCGTTGCCGATCAACACATTGAAAATCAGGCCGCTGATAAAGCTGGGAATATCAAGAGCTGGTACAGTGGACCAGTCCCGGAGCAACGAAATGCAGTCGCTAAGCATCGGCCCACCCTCTGCCTCGTACTTTCGCTCCGGCGGAAATCCCAATGCCTGGCAGAAGTCCTCTTGGTGGAACCGGATCGTACTGCCGTCTTCATCAGTCGCTCGGTCATATCTTTGAACCAGGATGCATGATTTCTTTCCGATCGAGCGATATGCTGTATTGGACGTGTTCAAGCCAACTGCCTGTGCTAGCGTCATACAGAAAATCTCGTTGGCGGCCAGTCCCGGAAAACGATCTGGCTCTGGTTTCAGTATGTGGGTGCTGGGAGTACCGACAAGGGGGAGACATATTCTGTTGTTATGAACGATAACAGGCAATTTGTCCTGCGCACCTGCGAGTGAGAGTCGCAGTCCATCCCTGCCAACCATTAAGGGACGATTGGGTAACTCGGCTAAGAGTTGTTGCAACTCCGGTTCGGTCAGTTCGCGATACCGGGCATTTTTCGGATCTGTCGGAGCAACGCCTTCAGGAAGCAGGCTGACAGCGCCGGCGCACTCGCCTCCTATCCTCTCTAGCATTGCAAAGTCATTGGTGTCGCTGATCCCGAGAATCTCTGCTATCTTTTCTCGTGGTCGCTCTTCAGGCAGTATGCCTGCAAAGAAAGGCCTGGCCTTTTTTCCCGAGAACACCTCGCTTTGGAGAGGCAGTGAACGGGAGAGGGGCATGGCGCCCGGCTTCTCCATCCATGCCTGATCGTAGGAGAATTGCATCAAACCACTATCGTCTTGTTCGAGAATTCCGACTCTCTCGGCGTTCAAATAAACGATCAAGTCATTCATGGCTTCTCACCTTGCCAATGTCACCGCCAGGGCTAGAGATCCGGAGTTTGAGCCCCAAGGCTTGGAGAACCTGTAGGATTTTTCCAATTTGGCAGGTTGGCTTGCCCTTCTCAAGATCAATAATGAAGCGCAAACCCGTACCACAGGTCATCGCCAGATCCTTCTGGGTGACCTTCAACTGTTTGCGCCTTGCACGAACAGAGGCGCCAAGCTGCTCTGGATTTTTAGCAGTGTCCATGTTACCGATCGGGAATATACTGTGCCATTGAGTGCCTGTCAAGTAAAACATTACCGGTCGGTAATATTTTGCCTCACAAAAGTCTTTTTTCTTTAAATATTACCGATCGGGATCATTAACGACTCAGAAAGCTGCCTGTGGGAGCGACGAGAGTCCTAAGCTTCATTTGCCTCATCCCCCACTCCTGATTTTTGGGGACCACCTCACCCTGCAACACAGCTCATATATGGTTCTGTCATCAGCTGCCGAAACTCTCTCGCTGAAAATGGTTTCCACATCATGACCAGCGGCTTCAAACAGCTCCGTCAAACGGACATCCACACATTCGTCAAGCTTGAAACGCATGGCATGCCTCAAACAGCCAAGGCCACGTAACGATCTCGTGCCAACTCGGCTGCATAGGCCATCGCTGCCCGAATATCGGCTTTTTTCAGGATTGGGTAAGCGGACATAATCTCATCCTCTGATATGCCAGCTGCTAAGTTGTCCACGATCAGAGACACCCATACCCGAGTACCCCGAATGCATGGTTTGCCGAAAGCAATAGTCGGATCGATGGTGATTCGACTAAGCAATTCCTGTCTTTCGGTTCTGGCTATCTTACCCATAATTGAACCTCCTTCCCAGAAACGTCAATATAGCATAAATGCCAGAAGAGATACTCATGTTTTCAATTTGGATCTGTTCTATCTTACTTCCAGGCAACGAAATGAGTATGCTGTCCCCGGAATTCCGTCGTCAGTAATTCGTATCCGCTATGCCAAGAACTTGCAAGAGTTGCCCTCGGATTTCTTTTGCTGTCGCACCCAGATCAACTGTAGCAAATCGAATTTCATGCCCCTGGATCACTACGGCCTCGTCCATCATCTCACCAACGGAAGGATGGAGCAGGAGTCCTGAAGCATTTCTTGCAAAGAAAAAGGGAACAGATTTATTTTTCTGACATTGGCAGCGGTTAATAAAAAAGGCCGAAAAAATAAATCTGTCCCCTTTTTCTTTTAAACATTTTAATGCTCCTCAATAAGCTCGAGAGGTGTACAAATTATTGGAAATGTATAACCGGCATATTCGCAAATTACACTCATTGCGAAAAACAGGTCATTCCTGATTTGTGAATTGAATGTATTCGATTTCCCCATTCGTACAGGCCCCCGTTTCCAACAGAAAAAATGCCAGCAATTCACAAATCAAGATGTGACCCCGAAGATTCTTCGTGTCAAGAATTTAACGCTTCAAGGCAACTTGAAATGCTGGTTAACAAATATCATAGCGATAGCCTGTCAAGGCAATAGACCACGGACCAGTGGTTTAACCTTGATTGTGGGGTAAATTACGAAGAGAGGTTCTGACGTATAGGATGAATATTACCGGTCACTCGGGTGGGCGCTATCAACCATTACTGTCCACCACGAACAGCACGTAACAAATACCGATAAAAATCATTCTTGTCGGGGACGCTACTTATGTAGCCGAACTGGAAATTCACGCCCCAAGCGTACTTGGGATTCTCGATATAGCTTGTAGACGACCAGTAAGTACTCTTCCACGTTTCTGGAAAATATAGATAATTTATGAGGGGTCTGTAGTTGGTGTCATAATCAACGATCGAGTATAGTTCCTTAATGTTGGGAAGCCGCCAGTCGGTGTAACCTGCGAGGGTGAGTTTCTCGCAGTAGTTAAGGGCCTGATGCCATGAGATGAAGCTAGCGGTAGCGGCCCCCTGTTGCCACATGAGACCGGTAGTCTTATCTGTAACGGTGCCGTCTTGATTGTCTACGAAATCGTTTGGAGACTGCCTGCCACGCACTGCACGCACTGCACAATAATAAGAAGGCTTAGCATAGATGGAGGTTGCGCCGTAGTGGAAACTGAGGGTCATCATGTTATCCGGGTCTGTAAAGTCGGTGCGGGGACTGGGCGTAGATGACCAGTGGCTGAGGTTTGGCGTGTTGGGAAAGAAGTCCCTGTTTATGGATAGCGTATATTTGTTACCGATTCCATAGTCCACCAGATATGCTAGTTCCTTGATGGTAGGAAGCCGCCAGTCCGAAGATCCCCCGAAACGGTTGCTGTTCAGCGTTGCTACAAAGACATCCAGAGCATCCTGCCAGGTAAATTCGTTGTCTCGGTCATGAATAGAATCGTCGTCGGTCTTCACCTCCCAGACAAGACCGGTCACATTGTCCCGCACCATGACCCAGGAGGTGGAGGAATCGGGCAGATCGTTGCCGCCGGCATCCAGCTTGGTATAGTAGGGAGGATTGATCAGGTAATTGCCATCTTGGCCGTAGTCGTATTGCTTTTCCGGTGGGGAGCATGTGATTTCATGCCAAGCCCAATTATGATATTCATAGCAAGTGGTCTGGCCGGTATCGGGGATCTTTCCAGTGACGATGTCCGTAATTGTGAAATGTCCAATGTTGGAAAAACCACTGCCCCCGAAGCTATTATATGCTTCCACCGCTATATAATAGGCTGCACCCTCCCAAAGATTAAAATTAACGGCCGTCTGGGTTCCCATATCAATGCTGCCAATTGTTTCAGGGCCTTGATAGGGAGAAGGGGCATAATATAACGTATAACCGTCAGCGTTTTCCACGGAAGACCAGGACAAGGAAACTGTGACCCCAGAGGTTGTTACCGACAACTGGGGCGTTGGCGGAGTTCCATCGTTGTTTATAAGGTTATGCTCTTCTGCGAAGGAACTTGAGCAGATAAAAAAGGTAAAAAACAGCAAAAAAGCACGGGAGGGAAAACTTTTAAGGTTGAACATAATTTTCCTCACGAAGTTTTTAAAGGTGCGTTGGTTACAAAAAAACAGTTTACGGATCTCTCCTCAAGCCTAACTAGGGCTGCCTCATGAGGCGGAACCCGGTGCCTCCGTTCTCGACGTCAGGAATAAAACCGTTTCTGTAGGCAGATCGGCAACAAGATGGAAACTCGCCCAAACTGCCTCCCCGTACCACCCGGTACAAGCCAGATGAAGGCCCCGTCGGATCAATCATTGTTCCTAAATCGTAGTAACTGTCACTGTACCAATCCCGGCACCATTCCCATACATTGCCGGACATGTCATACAGCCCCCAGACATTAGGAGTTTTCTGTGCCACAGGGTGAGTTTCGTATCCCGAATTGTATCTATACCACCCGATGACATCCAAGTTGGGATCATAGCCGCTAACGTCTGGCGTAAACCCGCCATTATAAAAAGCCGTCGTACTCCCCGCCCGAGCCGCATACTCCCACTGAGCTTCTGTGGGCAAATTGTACGTCCCTTCCCCACGGGCGTTCATATAGCGGATAAACGTCTGAACGTCATACCAGGTAACATGCTCCACCGGGCAGGTGGGGCAGCCCGAAAAATAGGACGGGTTGCTCCCCATAACCGCTTCCCATTGAGCTTGGGTCACTTCGGTCAGTTGCATGTAAAAAGGTTGGGTTAGGATTACCTGGTGCTGGTTCTCATTATGCTTGTTGCGAGATGGCTCATCGGAAGGACTCCCCATCATGAAGGTCCCGGTCGGGAGTAGGATGAAGGTCATGCCGATACTGTTGGTGTAAGATTCGCTACGGATAGTGAAATGCTCGATATTGGAATAACCACTACTTTGAGACCCGTTATAAGCCTGTATAGCAACGTAAAAAGCAGCCCCTTCCGAAAGAGTGGCCGTTATTGACGTTTGGGTTCCCATAGGAATGTTGACGATTGATTCCGGGCCAGTATACGGATAGGGCGCAAAACACAGGATATATCCCGTCGCACCAGCGACCGACGTCCAGGAAAGGGAAACTTTCGTTCCTGAAGTTGTGACCGTTAGAATCGGGGCTGTAAGTGTACTTCCAGAACTTAATGAAGAGTCAAAAATTGAGGAATCATCAGCCAGAGCGATATCGCCAATCAAGAGAGCCATTAGAAAAATATAAAGGGTGGTTAAAGGCTTTTTCATCTTCTTCTTTTCTGCCTCCAATGGATTCTATAATTTCAATGCTCTTTATACACCTCAGAATACTAAAATGTCACATTGTTTCTCTAAAACTCCGATATAAGGATTGAGAAAAAGGGGACAGATTTATTTTTCTGACATTTGCTGCGGATAACAAGAAGGCTGGGAAAATAAATCTGTCCCCTTTTCCCATTTTTCGCATTCTTTGAGGGAGAGGGACGGACCGATCTTTATCGCCTTTGCCATGCACCGTGAAGACCTCGTCCTCGAATCGGATTTGCTCGGATTTGGCATCAGGCGGTGGGTATTTCCCGCAAAAATCAAGAAAATACCGGAGCCATTTCCGGTAATGAACATGGAAAGGCACTGGTACTTCGCTTAGTCGTAATGCTTGATTGAATCGGGTTAGACAATTTTGTGGGATCGGAAGCATTGTTTTGTAGCCGACACCTATTTGAATAAATGGTGGCGATAAGGTGATAAGACATCGCTTTTCACGCGACGAGCATAGAGACAATCGACTTGCGGGTCAAGTAAAAAGAATCGGCCCATCGCGGATTAACGTGAAAACCGTCTCTAATCGGCAATTGGCTGGTATCAGGGGTTATCGAAAGAATCATAATGGAACGTGGAAATGGCCGTCATTCCTGCGAAAGCAGGAATCCAGTTGCCGCACAATACCTGGATTCCGGGTCAAGCCCGGAATGACGTTAAGTCTTTTTCACCCAAGAATCACGTTAATCCGCGATGAGCCAAAGAACCTAACGTTTCCCGGGTGAATTCAGAGAATTCAGGGGAGAGTATATTTATGAATTGACATGAACGAACCGGCCGACCACTGGGAGTGATCCCTTTATCGAAACTTTGGAGGGCAAGCTGGATAGGATATTAGGCATTGAAAACCGGAAAGGGAAACCCAAGACAAGGACCAAATCAGGTATGCTGCCCCCGGAATTTGCATTTTTCGCATGACAGAGGCATTGAAATCGCCGAGTTGAGGTATGCCACCCTGAAGAGCATCCGGGCCAAGCACATCTCGGAATTGACCGAGCCGATTTTGCTGAAGGGAGGAGAGTTCAAGGCAACTTATCGTATGTCTCTGGCAGACGCGATTATAGGCGCCTGTGCGTTTATTTACAACGCGACGCTGGTTCACAAGGACCCGGCGTTTGAAGCGCTCATGATGGTCAATCAGATGAAACTGCCCTACAAATTGAAACAATAATAATGAAAACTATGTAAACTCTCCTCGGAATTCGCCAGGTTTTTTCAAAGAAAACGGTTGTCAATTGAAATCGGAGCATATATTGTTGACCGAGTGGTCACCCATATCAGCATAAGAATAAAAAGGATTGCTTTAATACAGTTTTCATGGAAACTCATAAACCCATAAGCATATTTTTACCCGACCCTGTCCTTGACGGCATTACCGACCCAGCCATCAGGACGGTGGGCCGGAAGCTCATCGAGCATGAACGCCTGGAGACGAAAGACGGCCTCGCCTGTTTCAACACAAGGGATCTCATCGGCCTGGGACAGATCGCATCCGCCGTTAAACGGGTCCGATACGGCAACAAGGCCTTTTTCATCTCCAACCATCATCTCAATTACACCAACGTATGTGAAAACAGGTGCCGCTTCTGCGCATTCCATAGAGCCCCCGATTCGAAAGACGCCTATACCTATTCGCCGGAAAAGGCGGCGGAACTGATTGCCCAAAGTCCCGTGGCGGACCTTCGGGAAATTCACCTTGTGGGGGGATGCCATCCCCATCTCGAATTTGACTATTACACGGAGTTGCTGAAGGCCCTGATCCGGGCCAAACCGGATCTCAAGCTGAAAGCCTTTACCGCCGTTGAAATCGACCATATGGCCTCAAAGGCGGGGATTTCCTCCCTTGATTGCCTTAAGCGTCTGAAGGACGCCGGGCTGTCGGCCATGCCCGGGGGTGGTGCCGAAGTCTTCTCGGAACGGGTCAGGAAAGCGCTTTTTCCCAATAAAATTTCCGCGGATCGTTGGCTGGAAATTCATGGGGAGGCCCATGGTTTGGGCATCGGCACCAATGCGACGCTCCTTTTCGGCCATATGGAATCATTGGAAGAGCGGGT
>JGI11705J14877_10000161_pt1 | contig 41578 bp, 32 predicted proteins | sample Etolaghawater15m_FD_14877 | JGI IMG/M metagenome (IMG submission 14877) | reverse complement strand
CTGTGTCCGATTTCTGAAAGAAAGTAATAAAATAAACTTTCTCCATTCTTAACAAATAACAAAGGTAATTACGATATGTCTACAACAGTCAGGCCTGATGAGGTTTCATCCATACTCCGCAAGCAGCTTGCAGGGTTTGAGTCGGAGGCGGACGTTTATGACGTGGGAACCGTACTCCAGGTGGGTGACGGTATCGCACGTATTTACGGTTTGTCGAAAGTTGCTGCCGGTGAGCTTCTGGAATTCCCTAACAACATAATGGGAATGGCGCTGAACCTCGAGGAGGATAATGTTGGTGCTGTTATGTTTGGTGAGTCAAACTCCGTTAAGGAAGGGGATACGGTCAAGCGTTCAGGCATTCTGGCTTCCATCCCGGTTGGCAATGCGATGCTCGGCAGGGTGATCAACCCTCTTGGCGAGCCGATCGACGGCAAAGGCCCGATCGAGACTGAAATCAGGCTTCCTCTCGAACGCAGGGCACCAGGTGTTATTTTCCGTAAATCGGTACACGAGCCGCTCCAGACTGGTCTCAAGGCTATCGATGCCATGATCCCGATTGGCCGCGGACAGCGCGAGCTTATCATCGGTGACCGTCAGACTGGTAAGACCGCTGTAGCTATCGACACCATTATCAACCAGAAGGGCAAGGGCGTACAGTGTATCTATGTCGCAACCGGGCAGAAGAGCTCGACGATTGCGCAGGTCGTCAGCACGCTTGAAAAGCATGGCGCGATGGAATACACCACCGTTATCGCGGCATCTGCATCCGATCCGGCTCCGCTGCAGTACATTTCACCTTACTCTGGCGCAACCCTCGGCGAATTCTTCCGTGACACTGGCCGCCACGCTCTCGTTATTTTCGATGACCTTTCCAAACAGGCTGTGGCCTACCGCCAGCTTTCCCTGCTTCTTCGTCGTCCGCCGGGCCGTGAAGCTTTCCCTGGTGACGTCTTCTACGTCCATTCCCGCCTGCTCGAACGTGCAGCGAAGATCACTGACGATATCGAGATCGCAAAGCAGATGAACGATCTTCCTGATGCTATCAAGCCGATGGTCAAGGGTGGCGGCAGCCTGACTGCGCTTCCGATTATCGAGACCCAGGCAGGTGACGTCTCTGCGTATATTCCGACCAACGTCATCTCCATTACCGATGGTCAGATCTTCCTCGAATCCAACCTCTTCAACGCAGGTCAGCGTCCGGCTATCAACGTCGGTATCTCTGTCTCCCGTGTGGGCGGCAGTGCGCAGATCAAGGCAATGAAAAAGATTTCCGGTACACTTCGTCTCGACCTTGCACAGTTCCGCGAGCTAGAGGCTTTCTCCAAGTTCGGTTCCGACCTTGACAAGGCAACTAAAGCCCAGCTCGACCGTGGCCAGAGGCTCGTAGAAATCCTCAAGCAGGGGCAGTATGCACCGATGCCTGTCGAAAAGCAGGTCGCCATCATTTACGTTGGTACCCAGGGTATCCTGGATACTCTCAGTGTTGAGTACGTCCGCAGGTTCGAAGAGGAATTCCTTTCGCTCCTCGAACACAAGCATGCGGATATTCTCAAGACTATTGCCGAGACAGGAAAGATGGAAGCCGATCTGGCTGCCAGGTTGAAAGAAGTTGCTGAGACATTCATGAGCTCTTTCAAGGAAAAAGTGAAAGCGTAAGCTTGAAGAAGGTATTCAGCAATTCAACAACGACGGAAAATTCATGGCAACGTTAAAGGATATACGAACCAGGATCAAAGGTGTAAAGTCAACGCAGCAGGTCACCAAAGCGATGAAAATGGTGGCCGCGGCCAAGCTTCGCAGGGCACAGGATGCAGCCATACAGGCTCGTCCCTATGCCGGTAAGCTGAAGGAGATGCTTGGTTCGCTCTCGACGAAGGTTGACACAACGCTTAACCCGATGCTTTCGGCCAGGGAGAACGTGGAGAACCTCCTCGTGATCCTCGTTACCTCCGACAGGGGCCTTTGCGGTGCGTTCAACACCAATATCATCAAGCTGGCCCAGCGGGTCATGAGGGAAGAGTATGGCAACCTTGAAAAACAGGGCCGTATCAAGATCCTCTGTGCAGGCTCGAAAGGGTATGATTTCCTTCGCAAGCGGGACTACAATGTTGTCAAGGCATACCCGGGTGTGTTCCAGGCGCTTCATTTCGATGTTGCCAAAGAGATCGCCGAGTATGCTGCAGACATGTACGTTCGAGGGGAAGTGGACAAGGTCGTTGTCGTGTACAACGAGTTCAAGTCCGTTCTCTCCCCTAACCTCAGGAGCGAAGTCCTGCTTCCGATAATGTCGGAAAGAGCCGGTGTAGATACAGCGGCCGGTGGCGAGTACATATACGAGCCGTCTCCTGCCTCTATCGTCGACGTATTGGTACCGAAGCATATCAATACCCAGGTCTGGAGGATGATGCTCGAATCCAACGCGGCTGAGCAGGCTGCAAGGATGGGGGCAATGGATTCAGCGACCGAAAATGCCAAGGAGTTGCTCCGCCAGCTCAACATCAGCTACAACCGTGCACGACAGGCAGCCATTACTACAGAGCTGACCGAGATTGTTGCCGGTGCTGATGCATTGCAGGGGGGCTGAGCCCGATCATTACCGGAAAAAACCTTAAGCGCCCTCTGGAGGGCGCTTTTTTTATATATTAGTGCAGCACACACGCTTTATACACACCAAAAACCGAGAGTTCGAGGTATGAAAGTATTGAAATTCGGGGGTACGTCGATAGAAAACAGGGAAAAACTCCAGAGCGTTCTGTCGATCCTGAAGGGCGCCCTTGAGGGTGGTAAGGCAGTCGTCGTCGTTTCAGCTATCCGCAAGGTCACCGATCATCTGCTTGAGGCTGCCCAGCTTGCCGCTGTAGGTGATGAAGAGTATCGTACAAGGCTGGAAGAAATAGAGCGCCTTCACACCAGGCTTGCGGTCGTCCTCCTCAAGGATGCCTTCAGGTGCGACACCGAGGCTGTTATCCGCGAGGGCATAAAGGAACTTCGTGACATACTTCACGGGGTTGAGCTTCTCAGGGAGTTGAGTGACAAGACAAGTGCACTTGTCATGAGTTTCGGAGAGCGTTTTTCCGCATCGTTGATCTCCGCCTACCTGGCATCGGAAGGCATCGACGCTCACTATGTTGACGGTCGTGATATCATTGTAACGGACGACAGGTACTGCGATGCCCGTGTCGATATGAAGGCTTCCGCAAAGCAGATACGAAAACAGTTGGCCGCTATGGCTGGTGTCCCTGTAGTGACCGGATATATCGGTGCCGCTCCTGATGGTTCAGTAACCACGCTCGGAAGGGGAGGGTCGGATTATACAGCTTCCATTATCGGTGCCACGCTTGGTGCGGAGGAGATCCAGATCTGGACAGATGTCGACGGTTTTTACAGTGCTGATCCAAAGCGCGTCCGGGATGCCCGAGTACTATCCTATATCAGCTATGCCGAGGCTACGGAGCTTTCCCATGCAGGAGCAAAAGTGCTGCATCCCTACGCGGTTGGTCCTGCTATGAAGGAAGGGATTCCCATCAGTGTACGCAATACCCTCAATCCAGCCTCTCCAGGAACCATGATTGGAGGGGAGGTTCCTGCATCGGCAGCAGGGGAACCACGGCCGGTGACAGGTCTCAGCTCTATCAGTACTATTGTGCTGATAAATCTTTCCGGCAGCGGTATGGTAGGGGTACCGGGTATAGCATCCCGGCTGTTCAGCTGCATGGCCCGCCATATGATCAATATCATATTCATCTCCCAGGCATCGAGTGAGCACTCTATCAGCTTTGCCATTCAGGCTCGCCAGGCGCCGAGGGCAAGGAAACTGCTCGAAGAAGAGTTCAGCGAAGAGCTCAAGGCTCGCCAGATCGAATCACTCAGCCTTCGTAAACATATCTGCATGATTGGTGTCGTAGGTAATCGGATGAGCGGTCATCCGGGCGTTTCTGCTCAGTTGTTCGAGACGCTTGGGAAAAACGGTATCAATGTCATCGCCGTGGCTCAGGGTGCAAACGAGATGAACATATCGTTCGTCACTGACGCAGACGATGAAGACAAGGCTCTCAACTGTATCCACGAGAGTTTCTTCCTTTCCATGAGGAAAGTACATGTATTCATTGTCGGAACAGGGACGATAGCCAAAAGCCTGGTTGGGCAGATCCGTGATCATGCCAGTAGTCTGCGGAGCCACAAAAACCTCGATATCGTTACCAGCGGGATGGCCAATACCCGCAGCATGGCACTGAATCCCCAGGGCATCGAGCTCGCAAGCTGGGAGAATGAGCTCCAGCCCCGACAGGATGGTGGGACAATCGGTGAGTATATCGAAAAGATCCTGAAGCTCAACCTGCACAACACCATTGTTGTCGACTGCACGGCAAGCCAGGCTGTTGCTGAAGCCTATCCGCAATTGCTCGAGTCCAGTATATCTGTGGTTACGGCAAACAAGCTCGGCATGGCTGGGTCATGGGAGCTGTATGAAACCATCCTCGGTGCACTGCAGAGGTCCAATGCTCGTTTTCTCTATGAAACCAACGTGGGTGCCGGACTGCCAATCATCAATACCCTTAACGACCTGCGAAGCAGTGGTGACAGCATCCTGAAAATCGAAGGTGTTCTTTCAGGAACCCTCAGTTACATTTTCAACGAGCTTCGCAAGGGGGGATCCTTCAGCAGCATTGTTCGCAAAGCTAAAGATGCCGGTTACACGGAACCAGATCCAAGGGAAGATCTTTCAGGTGCTGATTTTGCAAGGAAAATGCTGATTCTTGGCAGGGAACTCGGTTACAAGCTCGAGTACAGTGATATCGAGTGCGAAAACCTCGTACCTGAATCCCTGCAGGGCGATATGGGGGTTGATGAATTCATGGAGAAGCTTACGGTTGTCGATACCGATTATGAACGCATGATGCAGGAGGCTGGAGCAAAAGGTATGACTCTCGCCTATGCCGGCGAGATAAGCGAAGGGAAGGCAAGGATTGGCGTGAAAATGCTCCCTCTCGCCAATCCTGTGGCGACCCTCAACGGGACTGAAAACCTTGTGGTATTCACCACCGAGCGTTATTGTGACACCCCCTTGGTTGTCAAAGGTCCCGGAGCTGGTGGCGAAGTGACTGCCGGAGGAGTTTTCGCCGATATTCTTCGTATAGCAAGTTACCTGGTATGAAAGCTCTTATGCATGCAGAACTCATCTCCATAGGCGACGAACTGCTTACAGGACAGAAAGTCAATACCAACGCCCCGTTTATCTGTACCAGTCTCGGTAGTGCAGGTATACACGTAGAGCGGATTATTGCCTGTGGCGATACTATAGATGCTATAACCGGGCAGTTCAGGGAAAGCCTCGAGCGGGCTCGCCTTGTCATCGTGACAGGTGGGCTTGGCCCGACCCGCGATGACAAGACCAGGTTGGCAGTTGCGGAACTTGTGCAGAAACCCCTGGTTTTTGATGAAGCTACCTATGAACGGACACTCAGGAAATTTCGTGCAACTCCCGGAAAAAAGAGCCCGTCGAACCTTCGTGAAAATGCGCATGTTATCGAAGGATCGATAGTTATCCCTAATGATGTTGGTATGGCCCCGGGCATGATTATCAGTGCAGGGGAACGTTTCGGTAACGGGTACCTGGTCCTTCTGCCGGGCGTACCGGCTGAAATGGAAGCAATGATGCAGGACACGGTGGTCCCGTTTTTTGCGAGCTCATCGGAAGGCGTGATTCTCCATACACATCTCAGGACTACCGGCACGGGAGAGACCACCATTGCATCGCTTGTCAGCGATATCGAGGATTCACTTCCTCCGGGGACAACGCTGGCATACCTGCCCCATACGGCAGGAGTGAGTCTGAGGGTCAGTACCATGGGGAGCTCCAGGGAAAGTGTGGAGCGTGATAACCTGCGTGTTGTCGATGCCATAAGGGAGAGGGCGCATGAGTATATCTACGCCCTTGAAGACCTTTCTCTCGAAGAAGTCATTGTAGGGCTGCTCCGCACGAAAGGATTGACGGTTGCTACTGCCGAGTCCTGTACCGGGGGACTCGTTGCAAGCCGTCTGACCGATGTGCCGGGCTCATCAGATGTGTTTCGTGAAGGGTATGTTACCTATGCCAATGAGGTGAAAGAACGGTTGCTGGGCGTCAGGAGCGAAACACTTGTACGGTTCGGTGCCGTAAGCCGGGAGGTCGCTGGTGAAATGGCGCTCGGTTGCCTGCAGGCGAGCGGAGCCGATATCGCCGTAGCTGCAACCGGCATTGCAGGTCCATCAGGAGGAAGTGAGGATAAACCCGTAGGAATGGTATGCCTGGGTTTGGCGGCACAAGGCAGTGAAGGTACAGCTCCCCTTCTGAAGACCACGGTGTTCCAGGCTCATGGCAATCGCCAGCGCAACAAGTACCGTTTCAGCGAAGCCCTCCTCGGGATGCTCTGGCATGAGCTCAGGGAGGTGTGAGTTCCAGGTCAAACGTGTAGGCAATATCGTTAGCTTCTTTTACAGCCTGCACTTTCAGGAGGCCTTCGGCGGTTATACTGAACGTGCTCTCGATGGTGTCCTGCCCGGAGCCAAGCTCCCGTTCACGGCCATCTACGGCAATCATGCCTTCCGCCAGGGTCATAGACAGCTGGTTGCCCTTCACAGTGATACTGCCGCGTCCTGAAAAATCGTAGCGTTTTCCGAGGAACGATGCCGATGCATCGATGACACAGGAGCTGTCAGGGCTGATGTGTCCGGTTGCATCAACCATGTTGACAGGAATCGGTACAGACACGAATTCAGGAGTTATGGTTGCTCGTACCAAGCGCCATTCACCAAGAGGAAGAGGTATCCCAGGAGCTGCGTATCCAGTGGCAGTAAGCAGCCCGCTGCAGAGTGCACTTACTATAACGTGTTTCCATGTTCTCAGGAACGTATTCATGATCATCTTACGTGCTTTTTTTTGATGCTGTATTGAATAATACACGTTTTTGTCATAAGTTTTTTTTCACTCTACTTCAAAGATCGCAAGATCAACCAGAAAAAGAATCGCTGCTACCGCAGAAGAACCCCTATGCAGAAGATAGCCAGACTGCCAGATGCCGTTGCCAACAGGATATCCGCTGGAGAGGTCGTGCAGCGACCTTCATCCGTTGTCAAGGAACTTGTTGAAAATGCCATCGACGCCGGTGCAACCAGGATAGTCGTAGCTGTCAAAGATGCCGGTAAGGAGCTGGTCCAGGTTCTGGATAACGGTTGCGGCATGGGGGCTGATGACGCTCATCTTTGCGTTGAGCGGTTTGCCACAAGCAAGATAACCAGTGCCGACGACCTCGAGCGGCTCGATACCCTCGGTTTCAGGGGAGAAGCACTGGCAAGCATAGCGTCAGTAGCTCATTTTGAGCTGAAAACCCGCAGGATCGATGATGAAGCCGGGCTTCTCCTCCGTTTTGAAGGCGGCGACCTCCAGGAGGAGCGACCCTGTCCTGCAGAGCAGGGAACCAGCGTCAGTGTCCGGAACCTGTTTTACAACGTGCCGGCACGGCGGAAGTTTCTCAAGACAAACGCGACTGAGTTCAAGCATATCTACGAATCCGTCAAGGCCCAGGTGCTAGCCTACCCTGAAATCCAGTGGAAAATGGTAAGCGATGACGAGCAGCTCTTCGATTTCAGGAGCTCTGATATGCATGAGCGCCTTGATTTCTTCTACGGTGAAGGTTTCTCTGAAAGCCTGGTTGAGCTTCGTGAAGAGAATGATTTTCTCACCCTTTTCGGTTACGTGGCAAAGCCAGGCATGCTCAAGCGCCAGAAAAACGACCAACTTTTCTATATCAACCGTCGCGTCATACAGAACAGGATGCTCCAGCAGGCGCTCCAGCAGGCTTACGGTGAATTGCTTGTAGAACGCCAGGTGCCGTTTGCCCTGCTTTTTTTAGGTCTCGATACTGAAAAAGTAGACGTCAACGTCCACCCGGCAAAGCTTGAAGTCAAATTCGACGATGACAGAAGCGTCAGGAACATGTTCTATCCTCTACTGAAGCGGGCCGTCAGGCTCCAGGATTTTTCTCCCGATGTAGGTATTGGGGAAGGATTCCAGAGGATGAAGCAGTACGAAGATATACAGCTGCACCACCATTCGTCCAAAAAGCTCGGGTTCCAGGATATTGCCTCACCTGCATCGACAACAGACGAACTCTACAGGAGTTACAGGTCGGCATCGTTGCCTTCGCTTCCGCTCCCTCCCTCGCTACTTGCAGGAGAGTCTTCAGCCCAGGGAGCTCTTTTCCATGAAGAGCCGGCCCGTGAGCTTCGCAGGAGTACCCAGCCTGAAGCTACGCTCCTCCAGGGGGATGACAGCAGGCCAGATGCAAGCAGCGAAGATGCAAAAATATGGCAGCTGCACAACAAGTACATTATCTGCCAGATCAAAACAGGCATGATGGTCATAGATCAGCATGTGGCCCATGAACGGGTCCTGTACGAACGTGCTGTGGAAGTCATGGACAATAACGTGCCGAATTCCCAGCAGCTCCTGTTTCCTCAAAAAGTCGAGCTGAAAACATGGGAATTCGAGATCTTCCAGGAGATCCGCGATGAACTCGGCAGGCTTGGCTTCAGTCTCAGGCCTTTTGGCAGTACAAGCGTGATGATCGAAGGGATTCCTCAGGATGTGCGCAACGGGTCCGAAGGCTATATACTCCAGGATATGATTGACGAGTATCGGCAGAATGCAGCAAAGCTCAAGCTTGAAAAGCGCGAAAATCTTGCCAAATCCTATTCATGCCGTAATGCTATCATGGCTGGGCAGAAGCTTTCGCTCGAAGAGATGCGTTCGCTCATAGATCGCTTGTTCGCTACCCGTATGCCCTACGTCTGCCCTCATGGCAGGCCGGTCATCATCAAGATTTCGCTTGATCAGCTCGACAGGATGTTCGGTAGAAAATGATTTTTCAGGTTGAACTCTTATATGAAAAATAGTACATTACGCTCCATACCCTTGTAGCTCAGTGGATAGAGCAACAGTTTCCTAAACTGTGGGTCGGCAGTTCGAGTCTGCCCAAGGGTACATACATAAAAGCAGAAGCCCGCATATGCGGGCTTTTTTTAGGGGACGTTGTTCCCTTCTTTTTTTAGCGGCAGCTGCGGGTGTCGAAATCGGGGTCGTACTGGTCCCAGACCCATCCGGCAACAGTTTCCAGATCCTTTTGTTCAAGCGCTATCGGTGGCATCAGGCCGAACCGTTGCATTGCTCCCCGTCCCAGCAGAGCTTTGTCTGTAGAAGGGGCAGCCATAAAAGAAGCCATGGCTGCTACAGCCTTGTCCTTCGAGCCGTAGACCTGGCGATATCGGTTAGCCAGGGCGGGGATCGGGGGAGCGATTTGTGCTGGTGTCGTCATGCCGTGGCAGGCTCGGCAGCTTTGCTGATAGAGTGCCTCTCCGGCATCCGTACCGGGAGTATCGTTCATTGCAAGGAGCCCGGGCACATTGCAAGCAAGCACCGTTGCCAGGGCTGCCGGAAAAACAAGAAGTCGTTTCATTGTAGCTTTGTTTTCAGGTTTGTGAGACAGAATAAAAAATGACAGCCCCGTATCCGACGACAGCTTCACGGTCCTGCCAGGTGGCATCACCGCTGTTGCTGTAAAGGAGTGGAGCAGCTTTCCACCCATGCTTGACAGCTGCTTTCATAAGTACCTCCAGGCTGTCGGGACCGCAGAAAAGGGCATCTTCATGCGGGATTTTTTTTCTCATCGTGGATTTTTCATGCGCTTTCAAACCGGTAATGTCGAGTTCCGTAATGTAGTCGAGCGTTTCCCGGTCGATAGTCGCTGCATCATGGTAGGCGGGGTAGTGCGAGAGATCACTGCTTGCGATAAGCAGGTCGTCATCGGAAATGGCATCGATGATCATGTCCACAACTTTCGCTTTTGTATCCCTTCCGCATTCCCCGAAAAGTAACGGCAGGATGGTAAAGCCCTGCTGGAGGACAGACTGCAGGAATGGCAGGTGAACTTCCAGTACATGCTCGGAATGGTGTGCGATAGTCAGGTTTCGTATAATCCTCGGGGCAGAACTTCTGAGCTTGTCGGCACATTTACCGTTCAGGGCAACTGTGCCGAGGGGGGAAGCCCAGGCTTCATGACCATCAAGGGCAACTCCCTTGAAGAGATAGGCATGTGCATTACCTATGATGAAGACGGTACTGTAGCTTTGGCCCTGGAGTGGTTTGAAGGCTGTAGCTGCCACGTTTCCGCTGAATGCGTATGAAGCATGAGGGGCCAGGATACCTCGTATCCTGATGGTACCGTCGGTGTGTGGGAGCCTCGGGTTGGCTTCTTCCAGGAGGCGCATAACAAGGAGTTCCAGCTCTTTGCCATCAGAGGGATAGAAAGATTCTGCAACAGCAGGGTAGCGCACAGAGGTATCCATAATCTTGCCTTACAGGTCTACTTCGCCTCTAAAAATTATTTTTGCAGGCCCTGCAAGATACACATCCCTGAACTCTTGTGAAAAATCAACCTGCAGCAAGTCTCCGCTCCTGACCGTCACGCCTATGTTGCAGCTGTCGAGGAGTCCGAGTTTACGGCACAGTAGAGCAGAGGCGACCGCACCAGTCCCGCAGGCAAGGGTTTCGGCTTCAACACCCCGTTCGAAGGTTCTCAGTTTTATGGTCGTCGGTGAGGTGACCTGGACGATATTGACGTTCGTTCCCTCCGGAAACAGTTCGGTATTGTTGCGGATCGCACGACCCACCCCGTCAACATCGAACGAATCGACGTCTTCAGTGACGAGCAGGGTGTGCGGGGATCCGGTGTCGACAAAATAACACGTGTGACCGCAGACTTCGAATGCGTCCCGAAAATCCTCGGGATCTGTCATGTTCAGGCGCACCATCGAGTTTTCAGTCACATCGGCTTCGTAGCGCCTCTGGTTGGCTTCGAACACTGTCGAGCTGCCTGCGACGCCTAGCGTATGGGCAAAGTAGACGGCGCATCTCCCGCCGTTGCCGCACATAGAGCCCATACGACCGTCAGCATTGTAGTATTTCATGGTGAAATCGTACCGTTCCGAAGGTTCGATCATGATCATGCCGTCAGCACCTATTCCAGTCCTCCTTGTACAGAGTGCCCGAATCTGTTCTTCCTGCATGCTTGTTGCAAGCTTCATGTTGTCGATAACGATAAAGTCGTTTCCAGCTCCAGACATCTTGGTGAAACTGAGTCTCATAGGTCGTGTCCAATTCGTTGAGGTTAACGAGGTAAGTACTGTAATATATAAAGATGGAGGCCCTTCAGGGATAGCCCGCAAGGCCCAAAAAAATTTATTATTAAATAATTTTTCTTATCTTATTCGCTACTACAACCGGAATTTTTTTTAGTAAATTAACTGTCGGTGATCTACTGGTTGTGCCAATTCACCAAGGATGACGACAGTGGAGCCAACGCATTCTTCGGCACGGGAGTTGCGTGACAAAAGGCCGGAAAATCCTGGAGTTGAATTCATAAGCTCGCTTACGTAAAGTAGTTGAGGGCGAGGTCCATATGTTCATATCGGTTTCTTCAACCAGTTAATATGTCCAAATAAAGGAGAGAATACAATGGCTGATCAAGTGAATCCAGCAGGAGTCAAGCCAAAGGGGCAGGTCCCTCCTCCGAAGGGGAATGTACCTCCCCCGAAGGGTAATGTGGGGAAGGCTGTTCCCGGCGCGGCATCCGTGATCCAGGAAAAGGACGCGGCGAAAATGAAACGTTTTCTGTTTCAGCGTACGGAGACACGCTCCACGAAATGGTACCAGATTTTCGACACCGACAAGCTCGATGACGAGCAGGTAGTGGGCGCACACCTCGCCTTGCTTGGTGTGCTTGGCTTCGTGATGGGTATTTACTATATGTCCGGTATGCAGGTCATGCCATGGGGTGGCCCGGGATTCCACGATAACTGGTTTTACCTGACGATCAAGCCCCGCATGGTATCACTTGGTATCGATACCTACAGTGCAAAGACCGAGGATCTGATGCTTGCCTCGACCAAGCTTATGGCATGGGCTATCTTCCATTTCATTTCTGGCTCTATCCTTCTCTTCGGCGGCTGGCGTCACTGGACGCACAACCTGACCAATCCGTTTACAGGAAGGGCTGGTAACTTCCGCGATTTCAGGTTTCTCGGCAAATTCGGAGACGTAGTCTTCCAGGGTACAAGCGCTAAAACCTACAAGGATGCACTTGGCCCTCACACTGTCTACATGGCTCTTCTGTTCCTCGGCTGGGGCCTCCTTATGTGGCTTGTGCTTGGCTTCGCTCCGGTACCGGATTTCCAGACCATTAACTCTGAGACATTCATGTCTTTCATATGGTTCGTGGTCTTTTTCGCCCTTGGTCTCTACTGGTGGAAGAATCCGCCGAATGCAGCCATTCATCTCAATGATGACATGAAGGCCGCATTCTCTGTGCACCTGACAGCGATAGGTTATATCAATATAGCTCTAGGTGTTATCGCCTTCGTTGCTTTCCAGCAGGATTCGTTCGCTCCTTACTATGCCGAACTTGACAAGCTGGTATTCTATATCTACGGTGAACCGTTCAACCGCGTCAGCTTCGACTTCGTACAGGAAGGCGGCCAGATCATCTCGGGTTCCAAGGAGTTCGAAGAGTTTGCAGCCTATGCGATCCTTCCTAAGAACGGTGAGTCGTTCGGTATGGCCAGGGTTGTCATCAACCTTATCGTTTTCAACCACATCATTTGTGGCGTGCTCTATGTGTTCGCAGGTGTCTACCATGGTGGCCAGTACCTCCTGAAGATCCAGCTCAACGGCCTCTACAGCCAGATCAAGTCGATTTGGATCGCTAAAGGTCGCGACCAGGATGTACAGGTAAAGATCCTCGGTACCATTATGGCTCTCTGTTTCGCAACAATGCTTTCCGTCTACGCGGTGATCGTATGGAATACTATATGTGAGCTCAATATTTTCGGCACCAACATCATGATGTCGTTCTACTGGCTCAAACCGCTTCCCATACTGCACTGGATGTTCGAAGATCCGAGCATCAACGACTGGGTCATGGCTCACGTTATCGTAGCTGGTTCACTTTTCTCGCTTATCGCACTGGCACGTATCGCCTTTTTCTCGCATACCTCGCCTCTCTGGGATGATCTTGGCCTGAAGAAGAACTCCTATTCCTTCCCTTGCCTTGGTCCGGTTTACGGTGGTACCTGCGGTGTCTCCATTCAGGACCAGCTCTGGTTCGCTATGCTTTGGGGTGTAAAGGGGCTGTCGGCGGTCTGCTGGTATATCGATGGCGCATGGATCGCATCTATGATGTATGGTGTGCCTGCTGCTGATGCAAAATCCTGGGATGCTGTAGCAGGGCTGTCACATCACTACTCGGCAGGTATCTTCTACTACTTCTGGACCGAGACCGTGACCATATTCTCGAGTTCGCATCTGTCCGTCATTCTCATGATCGGTCACCTTGTATGGTTCATCAGCTTTGCTGTCTGGTTCGAAGACAGAGGCTCGCGTCTTGAGGGTGCCGATATTCAGACCCGGACACTTCGCTGGCTCGGCAAGAAGTTCCTTAATCGTGACGTCAACTTCCGGTTCCCGGTACTGACGATCTCGGATTCGAAACTTGCCGGTACCTTCCTATATTTTGGTGGTACTTTCATGCTGGTGTTCCTGTTCATTGCAAACGGCTTCTATCAGACGAACACACCTGCGTTGCCTCCTGTAGGCGATGCAGCGGGCTCGAGCCAGCAGCTCCTGACCCAGGTTGTCGATTTCCTGATGAAGCTCATTGCCTGAGCTGATGTAGATGGGCAGGGCGTTTTATGCAGCCCTGCCCAGTTGTTTCCAGAAACTGCACGTATTGTACAAACTGATGTTTAAAGACCTGGAGGTTGTATGGCCGAACCTGTAAAACAGTCCGGGGCGCCAAAACCGGTGCAGCCGGCTGGTAAGCCTAAGCCTGGTGCTGCTCCGGCAGGGGGTCAGGCTCCCAAGGGGGCTCCGGCTGCAAAAGGCAAGCCGGCTCCAAAACAGGCTGGAAACGGCCAACAGATGAAAGGCCGACTGGCTCCCCTCGATGTTAATCTGGGGCGTACTGGACGCCGTATGGAGTCAGCCCTGCCTATAGTGAAACCTAAGCCCAAGGTGAAGCCTGCCCCTAAAGCCGCTGCCCCTAAAGGGGCGCCGAAGGGTGCTCCCAAAGCAGCACCAAAAGGTGCTCCTGTAGCCAAAGGTGCTCCTCCGCCCAAAGCGCCTCCGGCAGCAAAGGGCGCTCCAGCAGGGGCAACACCTAAGCCTATAGCTAAAAAAGCTCCAAGAGCCAAGAAGCATTACTTTATTCTTGAAAACCTGTGTGTAGGCTGTGGACTATGTCTCGATAAGTGTCCTCCAAAGGTAAACGCTATCGGCTACAAGTTCTATGGCGATGTTCAGGAAGGCGGATTTCGCTGTTATATCGACCAGGATGCATGCATATCATGTTCCGCATGTTTCTCGTCAGATGAATGTCCGTCAGGTGCCCTTGTTGAAATTCTGCCGAGCGGCGAAGTGCTGGACTTCACCTACACGCCACCAGAGCGGCTTGATTTTGATCTTCGTTTTCTTCACAGGTTCCATCGTGAGTCGAAGAAGTAGTTCGTAGATCAATGATACGATTGTCTGAAAGCATTGCCTGTACAGGCAATGCTTTTTTTTCTACCTTACGCTCATGATCAAGGAACGTAACAAGCCTGAAGTACCCGGCAGGGTGCTTGTCATCATTCCAACTTACAATGAGGTCGAGAATATCGGCCGCCTGACAGGCGAGATTCTCGAACAGTTCCCCGAAGAGCTTCAGATTCTCGTTATCGATGACAGTTCCCCCGACGGTACAGCTGAAGTTGTACGGAAGTGGACTGAAAAAAATCCCAGGGTGCATCTGATCTGTCGTTCCCGCAAATCAGGGCTTGGAACAGCCTACCTGACTGGCTTCAGTTTCGGCCTTCAGCATGGATATGACTATATGGTGGAAATGGATGCCGATTATTCCCATGACCCAGCATCACTGCCGCAACTGCTGGCTACAACCTGTGAAGCTGATCTTGTCATTGGGTCACGGTACATGAACAATACCGTCAATGTGATCAACTGGCCACTGAGCAGGCTTATACTCTCCAAGGCAGCAAGTCTTTATACCCGCATCATTACCGGAATGCCGGTATCTGATCCCACAAGCGGCTATAAATGCTTCAGTCGCAGTGCACTGCAGCGCATTGACCTCGATGCGGTCCATTCACAAGGCTACTCCTTTCAGATCGAGATGAATTACAGAGCCTGGAAGGCCGGGCTTCGCATAGCCGAGATTCCTATTGTGTTCACCGACCGTACGGTAGGCCAATCGAAGATGTCTCGCCAGAACATCCTGGAAGCCATCTGGATAGTATGGCGCCTCAAGTTTGCGAAGTGACGAGTTACGTCTGTAAGACAGTCAAATCATACATAACTCGTCACTTGTTACTCAGAACACGTTACTCTTCACTCGTCACTTCCTTCGCTATCTCCGCTGGTACTTCTTCGTAGTGACTGCATGCATAGTTGTAGCGGGCCCTGTTCTGTGTCAGGCGTATGAGGTTCGTATGGAAATCATGAAGTGATGCCTGGGGCATGTGGGCATGGATTACCTGCAAGCTGCCCTGGGTTTCCATACCAATAATTTTACCCCGTTTGCTGGAAATCTCACCGACAATCTCGCCTGTATACTGTTCAGGGGCCTTGACCGTCAGTTCGCTTACCGGTTCGAGAAGCATTGGCTTGGCTTTTTCAAATGCAGCCTTGAATGCCATGCTTGCTGCAATTTTGAAGGCGAATTCGGAACTGTCGACGGGGTGATGTGATCCGTCGTAGACTACAGCTTTCAGGTCTACGACAGGGTAGCCTGTAAGCACACCTTCAGTTGCAGTTTCGCGAATCCCTTTTTCCACTGCAGGCAGGAAACGTGTGGGAACCACGCCGCCAACAACTTCACTTGCAAAGACAATCCCGCTGTCACGTTCGCCAGGTTCAAGCCGAACCCAAACATCGCCGTACTGGCCTCGCCCACCAGACTGTTTCTTATATTTACCCTGGGCGGAAGCAGAAGTGCGAATGGCTTCCCGGTAAGGAATTTTTGCAGGCACTGTTGTTACCTGCACTCCGAACTTTCTTTCCAGCCTGGTGATAATAGTGTCGAGATGTGTTTCACCCAATGTCTTCAGGATAGTCTGGTTGGACTCTCCATCGTGCTCTACACGGAAGCTGGGATCTTCTTCGTGGAGATGGTGGAGCCCGCTGGATATTTTTTCTTCATCGCCTTGCCGTACGGTTGTCACGGCCGTTGCGAATACCGGGTCCGGAAAAACAATAGGGCGTATCCTGCATTCGGTTCCCTTGTCTGCAAGGGTGTCGTTGGTATGGGCGTCACGCAGTTTTACCACCATGCCTATATCGCCTGCAAGGAGTTTCGGTACCGGGATCTTTTTTTCCCCCTCCATAGTGTATACCTGGCCAATTTTTTCTGCCTGGCCTGTTTGAGCATCTATAAGCTCATGTCCGGATTCTATATGCCCTGAATAGATCCGGAAATACGATAGTTCCCCAAGGCGCGGTTCAGAAAGTGTCTTGAAAATAAATGCCACTGTAGGGCCTTCGGGATCAGGTTCGATGAGAGCCTCACACTCATCATTACCACACAAAGCATGCTCTGGTCCACGTTCAATCGGTGATGGGCAGAGGTTCACTAGAGCATCAAGAAGGCGTTCTGAGCCGATAAGATGCAGCGGAGAGGTGCAGAAAACAGGAAAGAATGTTCTCGACAGCAGGGCCGACTTGATACCGGCACGTAGCTCGTTTTCAGTCAGGGAACCTTTCTCGAAATAGAGGTTCATGAGCTCCTCATCAGTTTCAGCTACAGCTTCTACCAGCTTGTTGTGCAGCTCCTCGGCCCGTTTCAGGTAAAGGTCGGGAATATCATCCATTTCCATGCTGCCAGGCTTGTCTGGACTGAATTCCAGTTTTTTCATCAAGAGGACATCGATAACGACATGGTGCCCAAGTCCCTCTTCGGCCGGAAACTGGATCGGGGTAACGAGGTGGCCGAACTTTGCCTGGAGCTCACTGACCGCCTGGTTGAAATTCGTCCGGTCGGCATCTAGGCGTGTCATGACGAACATGGTCGGTTTGTAGTACTCCTGGGTGTATTCCCACACCATATCGGTACCAACTTCAGGGCCTGTTGTCGTATTGACAGCAATCATGACGGTGTCCGCGACACGCATGGCAGATTTTACATCTCCGTGGAAATCAAGGAGGCCGGGAGTATCTATGAGGTTGATTTTATGATCTTTCCATGTGCCATGAACTATGCTGGTGTTGAGACTGTGCCCTCTGGTTTTTTCATCATCGGCGTAATCAGACAGAGTCGAGCCATCCTCTATGCTTCCAAGGCGGTTGATGATCCCCATAGAGAGTGCTAACGACTCTGCTATCATGGTTTTGCCTGCACCGGTATGTCCGGTGATGACGATATTACGGATGGTGTCGGGGTTGGAAGCGGCTTGCATGGCTGTACTCCTTTGATTAGGTGCAGAAAGGCAAAAGCTGAGCATTAGTAAAAGGTAAGAAAAAGGACTGGATATCATGAGTATCCAGAGCTTTAGGTGGTAAGCAAAAAAGTGGTGAATGGGTCTATAAATTAGTATGTTACAGCAGAGCATTTTTCTAGACCGTCACTACTAAGTATCAACCAGTAAAATTTTCCGACATGCCAGTCATTACAGATGTCTTCGCCCGTCAGATTCTTGATTCACGTGGCAACCCGACCGTAGAGGTCGATGTTTACACAGAGAGCTCGTTCGGGCGTGCTGCCGTGCCGAGCGGAGCATCAACCGGAGTCCATGAAGCAGTAGAGCTTCGGGACGGTGAAGCGGATATCTACCTTGGAAAAGGTGTGGAGACCGCGGTCAACAACGTCAACACGATTATTCACGATGCCCTCAAGGGAATGCTTGTGACCGAACAGGTCGAAATTGATAACCTGCTCCTCGAACTTGATGGTACTCCGAACAAATCACGCCTTGGCGCCAATGCTCTGCTTGGTGTATCACTGGCATGTGCAAAGGCTGCTGCGGAATATTCCGGCCTCTCGCTGTTCCGCTATATCGGGGGGACGTTGGCTAACACCCTGCCGGTACCTATGATGAACGTTCTCAACGGTGGTGCTCACGCAGACAATACTGTCGATTTCCAGGAATTCATGATCATGCCGATCGGTTTTCCAACCTATTCCGATGCCTTGCGTTGCGGAGCAGAAATCTTCCATGCCCTCAAGGCACTTCTTAAAAGCAAGGGACTGAGCACGGCAGTCGGAGACGAGGGCGGTTTCGCTCCAAACCTCGGTTCAAATGAAGAGGCAATCGAGCTGGTTATAGAGGCGGTAGGTAAAGCTGGCTACAAGGTTGGTGAACCGCAGCAGAAGGGCGGACTTGGCGATGCGCATGTGATGATCGCGCTCGATCCTGCAAGCTCTGAATTCTACGACCAGGAAAAGAAAAAATATGTTTTCAAGAAATCATCAGGCAGGGAGCTCTCTTCTGATGAGATGGCCGCATACTGGGAGGAGTGGGTCAACCGCTATCCGATCATCTCGATAGAAGACGGCATGGCTGAAGATGACTGGGATGGCTGGAAAACACTTACAGATGCCATTGGTGACAGGGTGCAGCTTGTCGGTGACGACCTGTTCGTGACCAACAGTGCCCGTTTAGGTGAAGGTATCGAGCGAGGCGTCGGGAATTCGATCCTCATCAAGGTCAACCAGATCGGCACGCTTACCGAGACACTTCAGGCGATTGATCTTGCCAAGCGTAACGGCTACACTTCGGTGATCAGCCACAGAAGCGGTGAAACAGAAGACTGCACTATCGCACAGATCGCTGTCGCGACCAATGCCGGACAGATCAAGACAGGAAGTCTCTCTCGTTCCGACCGCATGGCAAAATACAATGAGCTGCTCAGGATAGAGGAAGAGCTGGACTGCGATGCCTATTATCCTGGAATTTCCGCATTCAGGGTCTGATTGCTGCCAGGCAGGGGAGTCTTATGGACATTAGTGGTACTGTCAGGGATCTTATGGCAGTCTTTGCCATCTATCTTCGCTCAAACCCCAGAAAGGTGTTCTTGTTCGGCGTCGCCGGCATGGCACTCCTCTGGGGGCTGTTTGGCGATTATGGCGTGGTATCCCGTATCAGGCTGGAGGTGCAGCACCACCTCCTCCTGGAGCGGCACGCAGCCCTCGAGCAGGATATAGCCCTGAATCGCCAGCGGGTACACCAGGCCCGCACTCCCGAAGCTGTAGAAAAAGTAGCCCGTGAGAAATATAACTTCCGCAAGCCGGGTGAAACGCTGTTCATTTTACGTCAACACTAGGTTACATCAAGCAGTTATGCCGCATTTTCCCATCTCGATGTATTCGTATCGCCGGCGGTTGACCAGTGAGGTCAGGTTCGGTGCCATCAGCCTCGGTGGCTACCAGCCGATACGTGTCGAGTCCATGACAACCACACATACTTCAGATATCAAGGCATCCGTGGAGCAGTGTCGTCGCCTCTGCGAGGCGGGCTGCGAAATCATACGTCTGACCGTTCCAACCGAACGCGATGCTGAATGCCTGCGCGAGATCCGTGATACGTTGCGTCGCGACGGGATCACCACTCCCCTGGTCGCTGATATTCATTTTTCCCCGAAGGCGGCCATGAAGGCTGTCGAGTACGTCGATAACGTGCGGATCAACCCGGGTAATTATGCGAACAAAAAGAAATTCACGGCAGAAGAGTATACCGACAGAGAGTTCGAAGCGGAGCTCGAGGCCGTGAGGTCTGAGTTCCTTCCCCTTGTCGCCAAGGCCCGTGAATACGGTGTATCGATGAGGATCGGTACCAACCACGGCTCCCTGTCAGACAGGATTGTCAGCCGTTACGGTAATACCCCTGAGGGTATGGTCGAAGCTGCGTTGGAGTTTGCCCGTATCTGTGAAGATGAAGGGTATCACGACATTCTCTTTTCGATGAAATCCTCCAACGTGAGGGTCATGGTCCAGGCATACCGCCTTCTGGTAGCACGGGCAGACCACGAACTCGATCACGCCTACCCGCTACACCTTGGCGTGACAGAGGCTGGGGACGGAGATGATGGACGCATCAAGTCAGCCATGGGTACAGGAGCCCTGCTCGAGGATGGCCTGGGTGATACGATAAGGGTTTCCCTGACGGAAGACCCAGTCAACGAGGTTCCTGTAGGGTTTGCATTGGTCAGAAAATACAACGATCGCCTCAAGGTCAGGGGAGAACATGGTCATAAGGCGGTCAATACCGTGCTGACGGAAGGCCGTTCAGGCCAGTCGGTCGACCTGCCGCCATTCGATCCGTTCAGTTACTCCCGGCGGAAGTCCATTGGTGTAAAGGTAGGTCCCGGGACAGCCGGAGGGGAGAACCTGCCCATGGTTGAAACCATGGCCCGGCACAAGCCGATGGAGCAAGCTCTTCTGCTTGGTGAGCTCAGGGCAAGGCTGGGTAGTGCTGCGCCCGGTAAGGAACAACGCTCAGAGCTGGTGACCGTCATGGTCGACAACGAGGCTGGGATCCGGCATCTCGAGGCAGTACTCAGGTCGCTCGGGAGTGGACATGACAGGGTATGTGCCGCAACGACAGACCCAGAGGTCGCCCACGGCCTGCTCGAACATGTCGCCAAGGTCAGGCTCGATATTGTCGAGGGCGAAAGAATTGAAACATCCTGGCTTGACCGCCTGCACGACCGTGGTGCTGCGCTGGAATTCTCGTTTATACACCGCAGGGCATCCGTGAACGTTCCTGCCGAAGTCCTCTCTATCGTAGCCGGAAGGATGCAGCAGAACGGCGTTCGAAAGGTATTTTACTCAGTTGACTCAGCTGACGGCCTCTTCGCATGCAGGAAGGTTGCCGAGCAGTTCCGGAAGGGCGGTATAGATGCCCCGCTCATTGTGCGAGCCTCCTCCAGGGGCCGGTCGAGGCTGGATACTCTTATCGCTTGCGCCATCCAGGCTGGAGCACTCTTTTGCGACGGTATCGGCGACCTGATTGCCATGGATACCGACTTGGGTCACGAGGACGAGATTGCCCTGGCATTCTCGATTCTCCAGGCGGCAAGGGTGAGGATGTCGAAAACCGAGTTTATCTCCTGTCCGGGGTGCGGGCGTACCTATTTCGAACTTGAAAAGACGGCAGGCATGATCAAATCTCGCATGTCGCACCTCAAGGGGTTGAAAATCGGTATCATGGGGTGTATTGTCAACGGACCGGGTGAGATGGCTGATGCCGATTTTGGTTATGTCGGTTCAGGCAGAAACCGTGTCAACCTTTATGTAGGCAAGGCGTGTGTCGCAAAAAATCTCCCTGAAGAGGAGGCTGTAGAACAGCTTGTGGAGCTCGTAAAGTCGCATGGGCGGTGGATTGATCCCACTTGATGAGGAGTGTGGCGGTAAGTGCTCATTATGGTGAAATGCATCCGGAGTGTTATCAGGGTTTTTTTGAATAAAAGGGCGTTTTTTCTTTGGATTTTTGATTTGGAGGGGTATATTACTGGCCCTGTTTTTTGGAAGCGGTGCTGGTGTAGCTCAATTGGTAGAGCAGCTGATTTGTAATCAGCCGGTTGCGGGTTCGAGTCCCATCACCAGCTCTCTGATAATTCAGGTACGGGTAGATAGCGAAGCGGTCAAACGCAACAGACTGTAAATCTGTCGACATATGTCTTCGGAGGTTCGAATCCTCCTCTACCCACACTTCGTTGCTGATGTAGCTCAGTCGGTAGAGCACTTCCTTGGTAAGGAAGAGGTCATCGGTTCAAGTCCGATCATCAGCTCTCATGGAAATGGCGCGAATACAGACGTCAGTAGCTTAATTGGTAGAGCAGCGGTCTCCAAAACCGCAGGTTGGGGGTTCGAGTCCCTCCTGACGTGCCGGTCTGAAGAGATTTATTACATCAGGTTTTTTATGAGCAAGTATCTCGACAAGGTAACAGGGTATTACCGCGACGTGGTCAACGAGATGAGGAAAGTCTCCTGGCCGGGTCGGGAGGAGATCAAAGATCTTACAGTGGTTGTGCTGACAGTATCTGGTATTCTGGCCTTGTTTACGTTTGTTGTGGACTGGGCGATCAGTGGGTTTATCAGTCAATTGTTGTAACAAGGGTTATAGGGTACCGAAATGGATGAAAAAGTAATAGAACGGGATGCATCGGCGGATCCCAATGCCCGTTGGTATGCGCTCAGGATATATTCAGGTCATGAACGCAAGGTCAAGGAAGGTATCGAAAACGAGGTGGAGCGCCTGGGTCTGGCCGACAAGATTTTGCAGGTGTATGTGCCTTACGAGCGTTTTGTTGAAGTAAAGAATGGTAAAAAACGCAGTCTCACCAAGAACGCATTCCCCGGTTATGTCCTCATAGAGGCAGTGCTTGACAAGCAGACCAAGAATCTTATACTTGATGTTCCCTCCGTTATGGGCTTTCTTGGAGTTGACGATGTGCCTACTCCGCTGCGCCCTGATGAAGTTGAAAAGATACTTGAGCCTGAAAGTGCCGTCGAACAGCGTGCCGTTGTCGAGTCGCCGTTCCGGATTGGTGATTCAGTGAAAGTTGTAGACGGTCCGTTCAGTTCATTGACAGGTATCGTGCATGATGTGTGTACCGAGAGGATGAAAGTCAAGGTCATGATCAACTTCTTTGGTAGGAGCACTCCGACCGAGCTTGACTTTTCCCAGGTTAAATCAGTTTCTCAATAAATACGGCTCCGGTGATCCGCCGGGCTTTTGAACAGTGATATCAGTATGGCAAAAAAGGTAATTGGGTTTATTAAGCTGCAGATCCCTGCAGGCGGTGCAAATCCGGCCCCACCGGTAGGTCCAGCGCTCGGTCAGAAAGGTGTGAATATCATGGAGTTCTGCAAGCAGTTCAATGCAAAGACGCAGGCTCAGGCCGGGACCATAATCCCGGTAGTCATTACCGTGTATTCTGACAAATCGTTCACCTTTATCACCAAGACACCTCCTGCTGCAGTGCTCCTTATCAAGGAGGCTGGATTGCAGAAAGGTTCTGGAGAACCAAATAAGAATAAAGTAGGGAAAGTGACCAGGGATCAGGTTAAAAAGATTGCCGAGTTAAAGATGCCCGACCTCAACGCGGTTGACGTAGAGGGCGCTATGCAAATGGTGATGGGGACAGCGAGAAGCATGGGGATCGTAGTAGAAGACTGACGGATATTTTGGTAAACAGGTGGGAGGCCGGAGGGCCGCTGACCACAAATAAGGAAAGAAATGGCAGGAAAGAAATTCAGGGAAGCTCAGCAGAAAATCAAGCCTGCAGAGGAATATGACCTCGCTGCTGCTGTGGAGCTGGTCAAGGAGATGTCGAACGTCAGGTTCGATGCTTCTGTTGATGTGGCGCTTAAGCTTGGCGTGGACCCACGTCATGCTGATCAGGTGGTTCGTGGTACGGTAATGTTGCCGCATGGAACAGGTAAAACCGTTTCTGTGCTTGTTATATGCAACGAAGCAAAGGCGGCAGAAGCTGAAGAAGCTGGTGCCGATTATGTCGGATTCGAGGATTATATAGAAAAGATCCAGAACGGCTGGACCGATGTGGATGTGATTGTTGCAACGCCTGATGTGATGGGTAAACTCGGCAGGGTAGGTAAGATACTTGGCCCACGCGGTCTGATGCCGAACCCGAAATCCGGCACAGTTACCATGGATGTAGCTAAAGCAGTCAGCGAAGTCAAGGCAGGTAAGATTGAATTCAGGGTTGACAAGGCAGGTAACGTACACGCTCCGGTAGGCAAGGTGTCGTTCGGTGCAGACCAGCTTGTAGAGAATATTACAAGCTTCGTCAAGGAAGTTGTCCGGCTCAAGCCATCAGCTGCAAAGGGTCAGTACCTGCAGAACATGTCTGTATCAAGCACCATGTCGCCCGGCGTCAAGGTCCGCAAAGAGAAGTTTGTTGCCTAACTTATAAACGGTTTTTGAACGATGAAGCGAGAGAAAAAAGAGCAGGTAGTTAAACACGTTGCCGAAAAGCTCGAAAAAGCACAGGGCATCTACCTGACCGAATTCCAGGGCCTCGATGTAAGCCAGATGGCTCAGCTGAGGAATGAGTTCAGGCAGGCAGGTGTGGAATACAAGGTTGTAAAGAATACACTGGTAAAAAAAGCCCTTGAGAACGTTGCAGGCGGTGATCGTCTGGCAGATGGTCTTGTCAATACCACAGGGCTTGCGATAGGTTATGACGATCCGGTAGTTCCAGCTAAAATAATCGAGAAGTTCAGCAAGAAAAACGAACAGCTGAAATTCAAGATGGCAGCGATTGACGGCTCGGTTTTCGATGCCGACAAGCTTCCGGAGCTTGCCAAGATGCTCAGTAAAATCGAGAATATCGGCAGGGTCGCCGGACTTGTCAACCAGGTTGTGGCTTCTGTACCGATGGTTATGAATGCAGTGATGAGGGATCTTGTCTCCGTCATCGACCAGGTTGGTAAGCAGAAGCAGTAAGAAGAATATTACGCACTCAAAATTAGCACACTAATTAATCAAAACAAGAGAGGACGATAATGGCATCTATTGAGACACTTGTAGAAGAGATTGGCAAACTTTCCCTTACCGAAGCTTCTGAGCTGGTAAAGGCCCTTGAAGAGAAATTCGGCGTAAGCGCAGCTCCTGCAGTTGTTGCAGGCGGTGTTGCAGCAGCACCTGCAGGCGATGGTGCGGCAGCGGAAGAGAAGACTGAATTCGACGTCGAGCTTAAAGCTGCTGGCGCAAACAAGATCAACGTTATCAAGGCAGTACGCGCAATCACCGGTCTTGGTCTGAAAGAAGCCAAGGAGATGGTTGACGGTGCACCGAAAGTTGTCAAGGAAGCAGTCTCCAAGGACGAAGCAGAAAAGATCGCAAAAGAGCTTAAAGACGCAGGCGCTGAAGTAGAGCTTAAGTGATCATTTTCCGGGATCTTAAAGATTATAAGCTCCGTGTCGGCAAGGGACGGAGCTTTGTCCGTTTGTATAGGTTTGCGTGATTACGACTGTTAGAAGTGAGGATGTTACGCAGTATCGCTGACGTTTACCCTGCTGACACAATGGTGATGATGCAGGTGATTGTCGGCGTTTTATCCCAATGAAGTAGTACTTCCTGCAATTGAAAAAGTGAGGTTCAAGTGAAAGTGGCTTATAAAACACCAAGGAAGTGTATTGCCTTTTCCAAAATCCAGAGTATAGTAGAACCCCCAGACCTGTTAAAAGTACAGCTAGATTCGTTTAATACTTTCATACAAGATAGTGTCCCTCTTGAAAAACGCAAAGACCAGGGGCTTGAAAAAGTGCTGCGCAGTGCGTTTCCAATTACGGATACCAGGGGCCTTTACCTTTTAGAATATATATCCTACACCTTCGATAAACCAAAGTATTCCGTAGAGGAATGCATTGAAAGGGGGCTGACCTACGATGTTTCCCTGAAGGTAAAACTCAAGCTTTCTTACAAGGACGAACCTGACGAGCCTGACTGGAAGGAAACCATACAGCAGGAAGTCTATCTCGGTCGCATACCGTATATGACCGAGCGAGGAACGTTTATCGTCAATGGAGCCGAAAGGGTTGTTGTTGCCCAGCTTCATCGTTCACCCGGTGTCGTGTTCAGTGAGGCCGTCCATCCTAACGGCAAGAAAATGTATTCGGCCAAGATCGTCCCGACCAGGGGCTCGTGGATCGAGTTCCAGACCGATATCAACAACCAGATATTCGTCTATATCGACCAGAAGAAAAACTTTCTGGTCACAGCACTACTCCGTGCCATTGGATTTGCCAGGGATGAAGAGATACTTGGCCTGTTCGACATGGTTGAGGAAGTGCCGGTAAAGGCTAACAAGAGAGAGTACCTTATCGGAAAATACCTTGCTTCCGATATTGTCGATATGCAGACCGGAGAGGTTGTCAGTGCACGTACTGCCATTACTGAAGATATTTTCGAACAGATTACCGCTGCAGGTTACAAAAGCGTAAAGATTATCAAGGCTCCCGATGAAAAGAGTCTTGACAAGTCCATTATCACCAATACGATCCTCAATGACAGCTCGGCTACCGAAGAGGAAGCTCTCGAGATTGTCTACGAGGAACTTCGCGCAAACGAAGCCCCTGATATCGATGCAGCACGAAGTTTCCTCGAGCGCACCTTCTTCAACCAGAAGAAATACGATCTTGGCGACGTCGGCCGTTACAGGATCAACAAAAAACTGGCAAAGGAGCATGCAGAGTTTCGCAGTTATCTTGAAGGCTCTCCTGAGCTCAGGGAGCTGTCGGATACCATATACGAAAAGATACTGCAGACCATCCAGTCATATTCAGATGAGGCGATAGGTGATGAGGTGATGGTGCTGACCCATTACGATATCATTGCTGTTATCTACAACCTTATCAAGCTTGTCAACGGACAGGCCGAGGTCGATGACGTCGACCATCTTGCCAACAGGCGTGTACGTACAGTAGGCGAGCAGCTCGCAGCGCAGTTCGTTATCGGCCTTGCAAGGATGGGGAAGAATGTCCGGGAAAAGCTGAATTCACGGGATTCGGACAAGATTGCTCCAGCAGACCTCATAAATGCGCGTACCGTGTCGAGCGTGGTGTCGAGTTTCTTTGCTACCAGCCAGCTCTCACAATTCATGGACCAGACCAACCCGCTGGCCGAAATGACGAATAAGCGCAGAGTATCGGCCCTCGGACCGGGCGGTCTTACCCGCGAGCGTGCAGGCTTCGAGGTTCGCGACGTCCACTATACCCATTACGGCCGTCTCTGTCCGATCGAGACCCCTGAAGGTCCCAATATCGGTCTCATCTCGTCGCTTTCAGTTTATGCTGAAATCAACGACAAGGGTTTCATCCAGACACCCTACAGGGTTGTCAGGGAAGGTGTCGTAACCGATGAGGTGCTGATGCTGTCGGCAGAGGATGAAGAGAACAAAATCACTGTTCCTGTCAACATTCCGCTGGATGATAACAGGAAAATCGCTACAGAAACCGTACAGGCGAGGACAAAGGGTGACTACCCTGTCGTTACAGCAGAAGAGGTTGATTACATGGATGTATCACCTGTTCAGATCGTCAGTGCTGCAGCTGCATTGATCCCCTTCCTCGAGCATGATGATGGTAACCGTGCCCTGATGGGCGCAAACATGCAGCGCCAGGCAGTTCCCCTGCTTGTTGCCGAAGCGCCTGTCGTCGGAACCGGTATGGAGGGAATGGTCGCACGTGATTCCCGCTCGGTCATCGTTGCCGAGGGTCCTGGTGTCGTCGAGTCGGTGACCGCAGACAGCATCAGGGTTCGTTATGACCAGAAAGGCGGAAAGAAGCAGATGCCTATGCTCGATCCGGATGAAGGGGTCAAGACCTATACAATGATCAAGTTCAAGAGGTCGAACCAGGATACCTGCATCACCCAGAAGCCGGTGGTCTATGCTGGCCAGGAACTCGAAGAAGGCGATATCATCGCAGACGGCGCATCTACTGAATTTGGTGAACTTGCCCTTGGCAAGAACGTGCTTGTCGCATTCATGCCATGGCGAGGCTACAACTTCGAAGATGCTATCGTGCTCAGCGAACGCCTTGTGTACGATGATGTCTTTACCTCGATTCACATTCATGAATTCGAGGCAAATGTCCGCGATACGAAACGAGGCGAAGAACAGTTCACCAGGGATATCTACAACGTAAGCGAGGATGCGCTTCGCAACCTCGATGAAAACGGAATCATCAGGATCGGTGCAGAAGTCAAGGAGCGCGATATCCTGGTTGGAAAAATCACTCCGAAAGGCGAGAGCGACCCGACTCCGGAAGAAAAACTCCTCCGAGCAATTTTCGGCGACAAATCCAGCGATGTCAAGGACGCATCCATGCATGTCCCCGCTGGCATGAAAGGTATCGTTATCAAGACAAAGCTCTTCAGCCGCAAGAAAAAAATCGGCATGGATGTCAAGGAACGCAGCGAGCTCATCGACCGCCAGATCGAGCGCCGCGAGATCGACCTTCGTGCCCGATTTGATAAATGGATCACCTCGCTGCTCGAAGGCCAGGTATCCAAAGGAGTCCTGAACGAACGAGGTAAAGAGGTCATTACAGCTGGCACTACGTTCGACAAATCCCTGATCAGCAAATTCAGTGGTATAGGTTTTCTCGAGACCCTCAACGTTTCCAACGGCTTCGTTGAAGACCAGAAAACCGACGAGAAAGTAAAGAGCCTGATCAAGGAATACAGGCTCATGCTCAAGGACCTCTCAGACGAAGCAGAGAACGAGAAATACAAGCTCAATGTCGGTGATGAACTTCCTCCGGGCATCGAAGAGCTCGCCAAGGTCTATATTGCGCAGAAACGCAAGATCCAGGTGGGTGACAAGATGGCAGGACGCCACGGTAACAAGGGCGTGGTCGGCAAGATCCTCCCGATCGAGGACATGCCGTTCATGGCTGATGGTACCCCTGTGGATATCGTCCTCAACCCGCTCGGTGTGCCTAGCCGTATGAATATCGGCCAGCTGTATGAAACATCGCTTGGCTGGGCTGGCAAGGCGCTTGGCGTCAACTTCAAGACACCGATCTTCGATGGCGCGACCTATCAGGAGGTACAGGAGCAGCTTGAAAAAGCAGGGCTTCCGTCACACGGGAAAGTCAGGCTGTATGACGGCAGGAGCGGTGAACCGTTTGACGATGAAGTCACGGTAGGCTATATCTACATGCTCAAGCTGAGCCACCTTGTCGATGACAAGATCCATGCGCGTTCGACCGGACCGTACTCGCTCATTACCCAGCAGCCACTTGGCGGTAAAGCCCAGTTTGGTGGCCAGAGGTTTGGTGAGATGGAGGTCTGGGCGCTCGAAGCATATGGCGCATCCAACATTCTCCGCGAAATGCTGACGGTCAAGTCCGATGACGTGGTAGGACGAAACAAAACCTATGAAGCTATCGTCAAGGGGCAGAACCTACCCGAACCGGGAACGCCTGAATCATTCAACGTGCTGGTTCGCGAGCTTCAGGGCCTTGGCCTCGAGATTCGTATAGATGACAAGGTGCCTTAGTCGTCAAGTTTTTGACAGGCATCTGCAAGGATTTCAAACAGGTCGTTTATAACAGGACATTACTATGATTTTCTCACAGGGATCATCGCCGATCAAAGGTGATTTTTCAAGGATAAAATTCAGCATTGCTTCACCCGAAAGTATCCTCGCCCACTCCCGTGGCGAGGTGCTGAAGCCAGAAACTATAAACTATCGCACATTCAAGCCAGAACGTGATGGCCTCATGTGTGAAAAGATTTTCGGTCCTACCAAGGACTGGGAATGTTACTGTGGCAAATACAAAAGGGTACGTTACAAGGGTATCATCTGCGATCGGTGCGGTGTAGAAGTTACCATGAAGAGCGTGCGTCGTGAGCGTATGGGACATATCTCCCTTGCCGTTCCAGTCGTGCATACATGGTTCTTCCGTTCAGTTCCAAGCAAGATCGGTGCATTGCTCGACCTTTCCACCAAGGAGCTCGAGCGCATCATCTACTACGAAGTGTATGTGGTCATCAATCCGGGTGAACCCGGTGAAAAACAGGGGATCAAGAAGCTCGATCGCCTTACAGAAGAGCAGTACTTCCAGATCATCACCGAGTATGAGGATAACCAGGACCTCGAAGATGATAACCCGGCGAAATTTGTCGCCAAGATGGGCGGTGAGGCCATTCACACCCTGCTCAAGGGGCTTGATCTCGATACCATTGCCGGCGAACTTCGCACTGTACTCAGGGAGAGCGGCTCAGAACAGAAAAGGGCAGACGCGCTCAAGCGTCTCAAGGTTGTCGAAGCGTTCCGCAAGAGCTATGAGCCCCAGAAGAAAACCCGAAAGAAACCGGGTGGACTTTTTCCTGAGGATGAAGCCCCGGAACCTTACGTATTCGAAGGCAACAAGCCCGAATACATGGTGATGGAAGTCGTTCCTGTCATTCCACCCGAACTTCGTCCCCTGGTACCGCTCGAAGGAGGACGGTTCGCTACCTCCGATCTCAACGATCTGTATCGCAGGGTGATTATACGTAATAACAGGCTCAAGAAGCTTATCGATATCAGGGCACCTGAGGTTATTCTCCGGAATGAAAAACGCATGCTGCAGGAAGCAGTCGACGCCTTGTTCGACAACTCGCGCAAAGCCAATGCAGTCAAGACCGGTGAATCGAACAGGCCACTCAAGTCGCTGTCCGATGCACTCAAGGGTAAGCAGGGCCGTTTCCGTCAGAACCTTCTCGGCAAGAGGGTGGACTATTCCGGTCGTTCGGTTATCGTTGTAGGCCCGGAGCTCAAGCTCCACGAGTGCGGCCTGCCGAAAAGCATGGCAATCGAACTTTTCCAGCCTTTCGTCATCAGGCGACTGGTCGAGCGCGGTATCGCCAAATCGGTAAAATCTGCCAAGAAACTCATCGACAAGAAAGATCCCGTCGTATGGGATGTGCTCGAGAAAGTCATCGATGGACGTCCTGTGCTCCTCAACCGTGCACCTACGCTGCACCGTCTCGGTATCCAGGCATTCCAGCCTACACTTGTCGAGGGCAAGGCCATTCAGATTCACCCGCTCGTCTGTACAGCGTTCAACGCTGACTTCGACGGTGACCAGATGGCAGTTCACGTCCCGCTGTCCCAGGAAGCACAGCTCGAGGCATCACTCCTGATGCTCTCTTCGCATAACCTGATCCTGCCGCAGTCTGGTAAGCCGGTAACCGTGCCATCGCAGGACATGGTTCTCGGTATGTACTACCTCACCAAGTCGAGGATCGGAGAAAAGGGCCAGGGGCATATATTCTACAGCAAGGAAGAGGTCACTATCGCCTTCAACGAAGGCCATATCGGCCTCCACGCCCTTGTGTTTATCCGTTTTGACGGTAAGGTGGAACAGAAGTTCGACCCTGTCAGGATGCTTGAGATCATCCCTGACGAACAAAAGGAAAAAAGAGAGTGGCTCAAGACCCAGATCGAAAGCAACAGGATGCTTGTCACCACAGTCGGTCGAGTCATCTTTAACCAGTACGTACCTGAAAAAATCGGGTTCGTCAACAAGGTGATTGATAAGAAAGGTGCCAAGGAACTCATCTCCAAGCTGAGTTCGGAAGTAGGAAACGTACAGACTGCCGAATTCCTCGACAACATCAAGGAGGTCGGGTACCATTACGCCATGAAGGGTGGCCTCTCGATCGGTCTTTCCGACGCAATCATCCCGGAAGCCAAGGGGCCGCTCATCAAGAAAGCCACCAAGGAAAGTACTAAGATCATCAAGGAGTACAATAGAGGTACACTTACCGAGAACGAGCGCTACAACCAGATCGTCGACGTATGGCAGAAGGTAACCAACCTTGTTGCAGAGGAGTCCTATCAAAAGCTTCGTAAAGACAGGGCCGGATTCAATCCGCTCTTCATGATGCTTGACTCCGGTGCACGAGGTTCCCGTGAGCAGGTTCGCCAGCTCACCGGTATGCGAGGCCTGATCGCGCGTCCCCAGAAATCGATGTCAGGTCAGCCCGGGGAGATCATCGAGAACCCGATTATCTCCAACCTCAAAGAAGGACTGACCGTTCTCGAGTACTTTGTTTCGACACACGGTGCACGTAAAGGTCTCTCCGATACCTCGCTCAAGACCGCTGATGCAGGTTACCTTACCAGGAGGCTGCATGATGTCGCCCAGGATGTCATCGTTACCATTGATGACTGCGGTACAACCCGAGGCCTGCATGTCGAGCGCAGTATCGAAGAGGAAACCGGTGGCCAGATCAAGTTCAGCGACAAGATCCGTGGCAGGATCGCTGCAAGGGATATATGGGATACGCTCAGGGACGAGATCGTTGTTCCTGTCGGAGGCGTCATTACCGAAGAGATCGCCGATGCTATCCAGCAGAATATCGGTGTGCTCGAAGCCGATATCCGCTCTGTACTGACCTGTGAGGCAAAACAGGGGATATGTTCTAAATGTTATGGCACCAACCTCGCAGTGCACAAGCTGGTCGAGATAGGAGAAGCCGTAGGTGTGATCGCTGCGCAGTCCATCGGTGAACCGGGTACCCAGCTGACGCTGCGAACCTTCCACCAGGGTGGTACCGCACAGGGTGGTATTGCCGAAACGGAAACCAAGGCTGTCTACGAAGGACAGGTTGAATTCGATGGTCTGAGAACGGTTGAGCAGGAAATCGTCAACGAAGACGGTATGCCTGAAACAAGGGTTCTGGTGATTCATAAAAACGGCCGGATCAACATACTCGATCCTGACTCCGGCAAGGTGCTCAAGCGTCATGAAGTCCCGCACGGTGCTTATCTCGCCTGTGCAGAAGGTGACATTGTCAAAAAAGAGAGTGTTCTCTTCAGCAGTGAACCTAACAGCACGCAGATCATTGCCGAGCAGGACGGTTTCGTCAAGTTCGCGGATATCGAAAAAGGTGTCACCTACAAAGAGGAGGTCGATCCCCAGACCGGTTATGTCCAGCACGTCATTATCAACTGGCGTTCCAAGCTTCGTGCGTCTGAAACCAGGGAGCCAAGGATCCTGCTCGTCAGCAACGAAGGAGAGATCATCAAGACATACCCCGTTCCGATCAAGTCAAACCTCTTTGTCGAAGACGGTCAGAGGGTCAAGATCGGTGATATTCTCGCCAAGGTGCCTCGTAACCTTGACCGCGTAGGTGGTGACATTACCGCCGGTCTGCCAAAGGTTACCGAGCTGTTCGAAGCCCGTATCCCTTCAGATCCGGCAATCGTATCCGAAATCGATGGTTACGTCGGCTTCGGCTCACAGCGCCGCAGTAGCAAGGAGATCAAGGTTAAAAACGAGTTTGGCGAGGAAAAAAGCTACTACGTACAGGTAGGTAAGCATGTTCTTGCCAACGAAGGTGACGAAATCAAGGCAGGCGAACCGCTTACAGATGGTGCAGTCTCTCCTCAGGATATCCTCAGGATCCAGGGTCCCAACGCTGTACAGCAGTACCTGGTCAATGAGATCCAGAAAGTATACCAGATCAATGCCGGTGTAGAGATAAGCGACAAGCACCTTGAAGTCATTGTTCGCCAGATGCTGCAGAAAGTCCGCGTTGAAGAGCCGGGTGACACTGAGCTGTTGCCGGGCGACCTGATAGACAGGAGCGCTTTTATCGAGGCTAACGATGCGGTTGCAGAGAAGGTACGCGTACTCGAAAAAGGAGATGCCCCAGCAAGGATTCAGGAAGGCCAGCTCTACAAGGCTCGTGATATCACCAAGCTCAACCGCGAACTGCGGAAAAACTCAAAGAGCCTTGTTGTGGTGGAGCCCGCTCTCCAGGCAACGTCGCACCCCGTGCTCCTGGGTATCACCAGCGCCGCACTGCAGACCGAGAGTGTCATTTCCGCTGCATCCTTCCAGGAGACCACCAAGGTGTTGACTGATGCTGCTGTAGCAGGCAAGTCCGATGCCCTGTTGGGTCTCAAGGAGAATGTCATTGTTGGTAAACTCATACCAGCCGGGACAGGTCTCAAGCGATACAGGAAAATGGAACTCGTCAAATCCAGATCGCTCCAGCCTGAAGACGTAGCTCACGTAGAGCCAATGCCTGCAGGCGAAGCTGAAGAAGAAGAGTGATTGCGCTCTTCCCCTTCTGACTGCATGTAACGATAAAAAGGCTGCCCTGATCTCTCAAGGCAGCCTTTTGTTATGACACCTTCTGAGGTGCCATGCAGGTTTGTGCTTACGTCATGCGTTACACGTCACCTCTTTACTGCTTCCCGTAAGGAAAGGTTTCAAGGAAATGGGTATCATACTGGCCACTCCTGAATTCAGGGCTCTGCAGGAGTTTCTTGTGGAACGGAATGGTGGTTTTAATGCCAACAACGATGAACTCGTCAAGTGCTCTCAGCATCCGGTTGATCGCCTCTTCCCTCGAGTGGGCAGTAACGATGAGCTTGGCAATCATGGAATCATAGTGGGGTGGGACCCTGTAACTTGCGTAGCCATGGCTGTCAACCCGTATTCCGTGCCCACCGGGGGTGTGAAATACCTGCAGCTCTCCAGGGCTTGGCCTGAAAGCGTTTTCAGGATCCTCTGCATTGATACGGCATTCTATAGAATGTCCTTTCGGGGTATACTGCCTGTCAGCGATCGATTCACCAGCAGCAATCAGGATCTGTTCCTTGATCAGGTCGACATCGTAACGTTCTTCCGTCACAGGATGCTCAACCTGTATCCTGGTATTCATCTCCATGAAATAGAAACTGTTATCCGTATCAAGCAGGAATTCAATCGTACCTGCGCCCTCATAGTTGATGGCGCTTGCTGCGGCAACAGCTGCCGCTCCCATTTCATTCCTGAGAGCCTCATCGACGACAGGAGAAGGGGTTTCCTCGATCAGTTTCTGGTGACGACGCTGTATGGAACAGTCACGCTCCCCAAGGTGCAGGGTAGTACCATGCTGGTCCGAGAGGATCTGGATTTCCACATGCCTCGGGCTTTGCACGAACTTTTCCATGTACACCCCTTTATTGCCGAATGCCTGCTGGGCTTCCGTCTGGGACGCCACCAGTGCTTTTTCAAGCATGTCCGGTTCGTTCACCACGCGCATACCTTTGCCGCCACCGCCAGCGGTAGGCTTGAGAATAATCGGGTACCCGATTTCTTCAGCCGAAGCATAGGCATGTGCAGCATCCCGGATAAGCCCGTCGCTACCTGGGATAACGGGCACACCAGCCGCGATCATGGTCTCCTTAGCACTGTTCTTGTCGCCCATTTTGCGGATCATATCCGCTGTCGGGCCAATGAACTTCAGGCCGGTTGACGCACAGACCTCTGCAAAGTCGGCATTTTCAGCCAGGAAGCCATAGCCAGGGTGTATGGCGTCAGCATTGGTTATTTCAGCTGCTGCTATAATGCGTGAAACATTGAGGTAGCTCTCTTTACCGGCAGCCGGGCCGATACAGACAGCTTCATCGGCGTATTTGACGTGCAGGGAGTTTTTGTCGGCAGTCGAATAGACCGCAACAGTCGCTATGCCAAGCTCGCGGCAGGTCTGCATGATACGCAGGGCAATCTCACCGCGATTGGCAATAAGTATTTTATTGAATGACATTACGATTGGTTGGCTATTAAGGCTTCACGAGGAACAATGGCTGGTCATATTCAACCGGCTGGCCGTTGTCAACGAGGATTTCAACGATTGTCCCCGATACTTCCGCCTCGATTTCGTTCATCAGCTTCATCGCCTCAACAATACAGAGGACAGTGCCCTGCTGTATGGTATCGTTAATCTTGACGAACGGTGCGGACTCGGGTGACGGAGCGCTGTAGAACGTCCCGACGATAGGAGACTTGATTTCAACGAGTCCTTCCTGTGCAGCCGAAGGCTTTTCCGTTGCCTGCGGAGCAGGTGCAGGTGTCGCAACCGGTGCAGGAACATGAGCCTGCAATGGTTGTGCAGGCACAGCGGGTGGCAGCGACGAAGAGCGTTTCAGGGTGATCTTGAAATCACCTTCCTCAATAGTTGCCTCACCGAGATCGGATTTGTTGATGATATCGATGAGCTGCTGGATTTCCTTGAGGTTCATGATGTCTGGTTTTAAAATATTTGGGGATTACTTTTTCACGCGCTCCATGTATTCCCCGCTACGGGTATCGACGCGAATGATGCTTTCGGTCAGAATGAACATCGGCACATTAACTTCCGCACCAGTTTCCAGTATTGCGGGCTTCGTTCCACTGGTCGCCCTGTCGTCTTTAGTTGCCGGGCTGGTTTCGGTGACCTCAAGTTCCACGAACGTCGGCAGTTCCGATTCAAGGATGGAACCATCGTCTGAAAAGACGATATCGACCATGAACCCCTCTTTGAGGAACCTGGCTGAATCGCCGATGGTTGATGTCGGGACGTTTATCTGGTCGAACGTCTCGGTATCCATCATCACAAAGTCATCACCGTCACGGTAGAGGTACTGGTACTGTTTGCGCTCTGTCACGATCAGGTCTACCGCCTCTGTAGCGCTGAAACGGTACTCAACGTTCTTGCCGGTTGTCAGGTTTTTCATGTTGGCTTGGTAAAAAGCGCGAAGGTTTCCGGGTGTCCTGTGGACAAGGCTCTCTATGCTGTGAGGTTCTCCCCTGAACCGGATGATCGATCCCCTGGAGACGTTACTGATTGATGTCATAAATGAACTGTTGTAATACTGTGTGATTCGGAAAATCTAATATAATATAGCGAGCCATGATTAACAATCGTCCATTGGTCCATGTGAAGCCAAAACGGAGCAAGTTGCAGTGCAGTGTAATTGCGTAAAACTAATTGCATCTTTCTAAAGTACTGGTTAAATTGAGCCTAATATTCATTAAAACAGTATATTCCACCAGTAGCACACCTTCACAACCTAAAAGAGAGACATATGTCAAAAGCTGAATTGGTAGAAAAAGTGGCTTCGGAAGCAGGCCTGACTAAAGCAGACGCAGAAAGGGCAGTAAATGCCTTTGTCAAAGTGGTTGCCTCGAGCCTCAAAGCTGGTGAAGATGTGACCATGGTTGGTTTCGGCACATTTTCGACAGGAGAGAGGGCTGCTCGTCAGGGCCGCAATCCGCAGACAGGCGAAACCATAACAATTGCAGCAAGGAAAGTCGTCAAGTTCAAGCCGGGTAAAGGCCTGAAAGATGAAGTCGGCGGTTGACAGCTACAGGACAGTATCTTGATTCGCTATGTTCTCAAGTCCATCCTGCTCGAGCCGGGTGGACTTTTTTTTCATCCATGAAGAGATAATATGGCCACGAAAGTAGTACTTGATTTTGAAAAGCCGCTTGTCGAGCTCGAAGAGAAGCTCGACGAGATGAGGGTCTGCCTGAAAAAAACAGCCAGGGATGACAATACAGCTGAAACCGAGGCCTTGAGCAGGGAAATTGAAGCTCTGGAATCGAAAGTGGATACATTGAAAGCAGGCATCTACAAAAATCTGACGCGTTGGCAGAAGGTTCAGCTTGCACGCCACCCCGAGCGTCCGTATACCCTCGACTATATCTATATGATCGCTCATGATTTTATAGAGCTCTCCGGAGACCGTCACTATCATGATGACAAAGCCATCATAGGTGGTTTTGCCAGGATCGAAGACAAGGAGGCCGGTTTTTCGGAGTCCGTGATGGTTATCGGCCACCAGAAAGGACGTGATACAAAGTCGAATCTTTACAGGAACTTCGGCATGGCACAGCCCGAAGGGTATCGCAAGGCTCTCAGGCTCATGAAGCTAGCTGAAAAATTCAACAAACCTCTCATAACCCTTATAGACACTCCGGGAGCGTTTCCCGGTATCGAGGCAGAAGAACGGGGTCAGGCTGAAGCAATTGCCAGAAACCTCATGGAAATGGCAGCGCTCAAGGTGCCCGTTATCTGTGTCATAATAGGCGAAGGTGCCAGCGGAGGAGCTATTGGTATAGGCGTGGGAGACAGGATACTCATGCTTGAAAACGCATGGTATTCCGTTATTTCACCAGAAAGCTGCTCCTCGATCCTCTGGCGGAGCTGGAAGTACAAAGAACAGGCTGCCGAAGCACTCCAGCTTACAGCAGAAGACCTTATAGACCAGAGGATTATAGATCGCATCGTTCCCGAGCCAGTTGGTGGCGCTCACCAGAATCCCGAGCAGACAGCATCTACCCTCAAGAGCATCCTCATAGAAGAGCTGCAGCAGCTCATGAGCCGTTCAGGCGAAGACCTCTCTGAATCCCGCATAGAAAAATTCGCCGCCATGGGTGCCTGGACCGAAGAGTAAAAAATCGGGGACGTTCTTCACAAACCCAACAAACTTGACTTTGTTGGGTTTGTGAAGAACGTCCCCGATTTTAAAAAGGCCGGTCGGAGACCGGCCTTTTTAAATCAGATATTAGATAGTCCAGGTGTTGTTGCCAGCGAGGAGCTCTTCGAGCGTGCCTTCGCCTTTTGCCTGTGCTGCCTCGATCTGCTTGTCGAGGGCATCTTCATAGACGAATCGGTCTTCAACGTAGAAGATACCGAACGGCCTTGGAAGGAAGTCCTCTGAAGCATCGGGATCGTCATAGAACCTTGCCAGCATATTGGCCTTGACCATATCCTTTTCATCGTGTATCCAGAGATCGTCCCTGGAGACAGATGCATTGTTCAGGTCAACTACGATCGGGTTGAAGCCATCGAGCTTGATGCCCTTGTCCTTGTTAGCTCCGAAAATGAGCGGCTGGCCCTGTTCGAGGTAGAGGGTTGTATCCGGCTTGCGCTCACGGTCGGTGAATACATCGAATGCACCATCGTTGTATATCGGGCAGTTCTGGTATATTTCGACCACAGATGTCCCTTTGTGTTCTGCTGCACGTTTGAAGACATCCCGCATGAATTTACCATCACGGTCCATCACCCTTGCGACAAACGTACCACCCGAACCGAGGGTCAGGGCTATGGTATTCATTGGGTAGTCGATGACGCCATTCGGAGAGGTTACCGTTTTCAGGCCGACTTTCGATGTCGGTGAATACTGGCCCTTGGTAAGGCCGTAGATCTCGTTGTTGAAGAGGATGACGTTCAGGTCGAGGTTCCTCCTCACGGCATGGATGTAGTGGTTACCGCCGATTGAGAGTGCGTCACCATCACCGGTACCAACCCAGACGCTGAGTTCCGGACGTGCGGTTTTCAGGCCGGATGCTACTGGAAGTGCCCTGCCATGGATGCCATGTACACCATACGTCGAGATATAGTAAGGAAGACGCGAAGAGCAGCCGATACCGGAAACGACGACTACCTCTTCGGTTTTCAGTCCCAGTTCCGCCATGGCGCTTTTCAGCTGCTGCAGTACAGCATGATCACCGCAGCCAGGGCACCACTTCGGGGTCTGGTCAGACGTAAAGTCCTTTGCAGTCAATTTTGAAAGTGTATCGGTCATGATTAGAGCTCCTTTAGGATATCAGTGATTTTTGCTTCGATTTCCATCTCGTTGAAGGGCAGGCCCTGAACCTTGCTGAAGCCGATCGGCTCGATCTGGAACTTGTCACGGATCAGGTGGATAAGCTGGCCGCTGTTGTTTTCAGGCATGAGTACCTTCTTATAGTTACCCAGAATTTCTCCAAGGTTTTTCGGGAACGGATGGATATGGCGCAGGTGTGCGTGAGCGACACTGCAGCCTCCTTTGATAGCCTCTTCTACAGCGATCTTGATTGCCCCGTAGGTCGAGCCCCATCCAAGTACGAGCAGGTCACCTTGTTCAGGGCCGTTGTCGATTGCGAGGTCAGGAATGATGTCGGCAACCCTATCGACTTTCTCGCACCGTAGCTTTGTCATGAGCTCATGGTTCAGCGGGTCATGCGAGACATTGCCGGTTTCATGCTGTTTTTCAAGCCCGCCAATACGGTGCTCGAGGCCCGAGGTCCCAGGAATTGCCCAGTCGCGAACGTTACGTTCGTCACGTTTGTACGGCAGGTAGGGTGGATCGTCCTGCTTGCGCTCCTTGGCGAACTTCGGCGTGATCGATGCAAGTTCTTCGGGTGAAGGGACAAGCATGGGTTCGGAACTCAGGGCCAGGTAGCCGTCTGTAAGGCAGATGACAGGCGTCATGTATTCTACAGCGATCTTTGACGCCTCGTAGGCTGCATAGAAGCAGTCGACTGGAGATGTGGCGGCTATAACCGGAACCGGGGCGTCACCATGGCGGCCGAACATGGCAATGAAAAGATCTGACTGTTCCGGTTTGGTCGGCAGACCGGTCGATGGTCCACCTCGCTGGACGTTGATCACAACAAGCGGGATCTCGAGGATCATCGCCAGGCCGAGAGCTTCAGATTTCAGCGCAAGGCCGGGACCGGACGTGTTTGTCGCTGCAAGGGCTCCGCCGTAGGATGCGCCTATGCTTGTCAGGACACCTGCCAGCTCATCTTCAGCCTGGAAAGTCTTGACGCCCCATTTCTTGAGACCCGAGAGGGTCTGCAGGATTTCGGATGCAGGAGTGATCGGATAGGAGCCAAGGAACAGCTCGAGGCCCGCTTTTTTGGCTGCAGCCGTCAGGCCGATAGCCGAAGCTTCGTTGCCGGTAACCCTGCGGTAGACACCGGGTTTCTTTTTGGCAGGTCCGACTTCATAGCGGCCGTGCTGCGAGAACATTTCGGTTTCATCGCCGAAATTGTACCCGGCTTGAACAGCCTTAATGTTTGCGTCTGCAACATCCTGCTTGTTCTTGAACTTGCTTTTAAGCGTTTCGATCGTGGTTTCGATCGGGAGGCTGTAGAGCCAGTAAAGTATACCCAGCACGAACATGTTTTTGCACCTGTCGATGTTCTTTGTCGACAGGCCTGTATCAGCAAGTGCCTTGCGGACGAGCGAGATAACAGGAACCTCGAACACGGTGTAATCGCTGAGCGTTCCGTCTTCGAGCGGGCTGTTTCCTTCACCATAGCCAGACAGGTTCAGGTTTTTTGCATCGAAACCGTCAGTGTTGGCAATGATGATGCCGCCGTGGTGCAGGTTCTTGAGGTTCGCCTTGAGAGCCGCGGCGTTCATGGCGATCATGACGTCGAATTTCGCACCTGGTGTATAGACCGATTCACTGCCGAACTGGAGCTGGAAACCTGACACACCGGAAATGGTGCCGGCAGGGGCCCTGATTTCGGAAGGGAAGTTCGGGAATGTATTGAGGTCACTTCCATAGACAGCGACCGTATTGGCGAACTGGGTACCAGTCAGCTGCATGCCGTCGCCAGAGTCGCCGGCAAAAAGGACCGACACGCTGGTTTTTGATGTTACCATATCTCTTGTGTTTAAGATGTTGTTGCGTGTTAAAAAACGAGAAAAAGCCCTCCCAGTTCAATGAATTGCTTCATGTTGAACGGTATTGGATGTAACGCTGTGGTTAGTCCGGAATGGAGGGTGGAATCCATCGGCCTTCAACAAGCGCCGAAAGGCTTCCGCAAGTTAGAAATATAGGTCTAAAAAAAGCATCAAGCAAACGGTAAGTGCTTTGTGAGCCTGTTGGCATGATCTGTGCCTGATAGGGAGTGTGACCTGACCAAGTGCTCGTCACGCGTCACTATTCTTCTCAACGATGATGTTGTTTTCTTCGCAATATTCCTGCCACAGTTTTTCCAGTTTTACCGGGCAGTTGACATCCAGGTCGCATATATCGCATCGCTGCAGGCCATATATCTGCATCATCCAGCAGCCATCCGAACTTTTCTTGACCTCATTGACATGGTTGGGGTTTTCCATCATTTTCTGAGTGGACAACTCCATCAGTGCGAGGATGTCTTTTCTTTTTTTCGGGTCTTCCATTCCCCAGCTCATGAGCGATCTCCTTTCTGGTTGTGATGAAACCTACGGACATATATAAGAAATAAATATAATGCTTTTTATTGAAGATCGCATCCGCAGGGCAGGTCAGCGCAACGATTCCGTGGGGGGGGGGCTGACGGAGCAGACAGGGAATTATTTATGAAAAATATCAGTAGTGTCCAATTATAAGTCAAATAAATTCAATTGGTTACAGACGCGAGTGTCTTGAACCGTACCGGTAGAATTCGTAACT
>JGI11705J14877_10000158_pt1 | contig 42191 bp, 63 predicted proteins | sample Etolaghawater15m_FD_14877 | JGI IMG/M metagenome (IMG submission 14877) | reverse complement strand
AGGGGTATCGGGAGTGGGGGTTCCGGGGGAGAGGGAAAGGGGAGGGGAGCTGGCAAGCCCGCCCCCAAGCCCGCGGCTCCCAAAACGCGCGCGAGTCGGAGCAGCCGAGCCCGCCTCGAGCTCGACGACCTCTCACCCGACGCCAAGGCCGAGCTGCTGGAGGCTGTGACCATCCGCCTCCGCCACCTGGCCAGCGAGGAGAGCCTGGCCGACGGCAAGGCCGCCCAGGCCCAGGCCACGGTGCTCGGCATCCTCGTGGACAAGTGCCCATCGATCATGAAGCTCGTGGGTCAGGAGGAAACCGACGACCAGCGCGACGAGCGGGAGGCCAAGGTGGCCGCGGCCCTCGGGGTCGCCGAGGAGTAGCCCATGGAGACCCCTGCCTGGCGAGCACGAGCCCGCCGGGTGGCGGACCTGGAGCCTGCCGCCTTCCTGGCCCGCTGGCGCTCTCTCCCGAGGACGGCCGACCAGGATGCCGCCATGCGGCTCCGGTGCCGCTACGACCTCGAGACGTTCTGTCGGTACTGCTGGCCGGATCGCTTTGATCTGCCCTTCAACGAGTTCCACCTCGGCCTGTTCACACAGGCGGCCGAGACCATTCCCTGGTCAGAGGGCCGCCCCAAGCGCCGAGACGCGGTGGCCGCCCCTCGTGGCTACGCCAAGTCCACCATTTCCACCTTCGCCGTCCTGGCTCACGCCATTGTCTACGGCCTGGACGAGTACCTCGTCATCATCTCCTCGGGCCAGCGGCTCGCTCGGGCGCTCTCCAAGGATCTCCGGGCTGCGTTCAGCGACCCGGCCGCGCCGCTGGCTCGCCTCTTCGGCCCCTTCGAGGTCACCGGAGGCGTGGACGAGTGGGAGGTCAGCGTCCGCGGAGCGCCCTCGGTGGGTGTGCTCGCGGCGAGCTTCAACACCGACGTCCGGGGCAGCAAGCACCCGACCAGGGGCATCCGCCCGACGCGGGTGGTCATCGACGACGGTGAGAAGAAAGACCGGGTCCGCAACCCGGAGCAGCGTGGGATCTGGTGGTCCACGCTCACGAAGGACATCCTCAAGCTGGGCCCCCGCAACGGCGGGGACATCGTCGAGGTGCGAGGCACTATCCTCCACCCCGACTCCATGCTCGCCAACCTCATGGACCGCGCCGGCTGGAGCTCGCAGCTCTGGAAGGCCATCATCTCCTGGCCCGAGCGCACCGACCTCTGGGAGCGCTGCGGGCGCGTCTGGATGAACCTCCGCCTGGGTGACAGGCGTGAGGAGGCGGCTCGGGCGTTCTACGAGGCCAACCGGGCCGAGATGGACAAGGGCGTTGAGGTCCTGGATCCCGACGTCGATGACATCTACACGCTCTACACGCAGATCTGGACCGAGGGCCTGGCGTCGTTCCTGCAGGAGAAGCAGAACGACCCAATCGACCCCCAGGCCCAGATCTTCATTTCCGGGCGCTTCGCCCGATGCCGGGTCGAGCGGCTCCCCGACGGCTCCCACGTCATCGTGGCGGCCGACGGCACCCGCATCAAGGCCAGCGACTGCCGCGCCAGGGCCTACTGGGACCCCGCCACCGGCACCCCTGGCGGGGACTACGCGGTCATCGTGGTGGTGCTCCGAGACCAGTACGGCTACGGCTACGTGGTCGACGCCTGGATGCGCAAGGCCAAGGCCAGCGAGCAGTGCGAGGCCGCCTGGGTCCTCGCAGAGAAGTGGCGCCTGTCGACCATCATCCTGGAGAGCAACGGCTTCCAGGACCTGGTCGCCGAGCCCTGGCCGAGGGCCCGCAAGGCCCGCCGCGAGGCCGAGCAGTGGTGGCAGACCACCATCACCGAGCAGGCCACGACCTCCGACAAGGAAGCGCGCATCGCCAGTCTGGAGCCGGTCACCTCGGCCCACTGGATTCAGTTCGCCGAGCACCTCCCCCAGGTGCTCTTCCAGCAGTTCGACCAGTTCCCCACGGCCGACCACGACGATGGGCCCGATGGGGTCCAGGCCGCGTGGGCGGCCAGTGGCGGAAGCCCCATCTCGATGGGTGAGGAGCGCATCAGATGAGGGTCAAGCTCCTCAACCAGCAGCACCCGGCCCACGACGCCGAGCGCCTCCGCAGGCTCTCCGCCCTCAAGGCTGGCGGCCCCGAGTGGCGGGCTCTGCTCGAGGACTGGCTCCCCAAGCGGGCGGTCGAGCCCTCGGACGTGCACACCGAGCGCCACGCTCTGGCCCTGTACCAGAACCACGCCGGGCCCATGGTCAGCCTCATCGCCGCCATGCTCTTCTCCGACGCCCCCTCCTGGGAGGGCCTCGAGGGCGACTACTGGGACGGCCTGGCCAACGACTGCGACGGCAAGGGCACGCCCTGGCGCCAGTGGTGGCGCGACCGCTTCGAGGACGCCCAGACCGGGCGCAAGAGCTTCGTGTGGGTCAACCTCCCCGCTCGGGGCGAGGACACCGTAGTGGCCTCCAGGGCCGACGAGGAGCGGGCCGGCCTGCTCGACGCCTACCTGGTGGCCTTCACCGCCGACCAGGTCATCGACTGGGAGACCGACGCCCGCGGCCGTCTGCTCTGGCTCATCGCCCACGACGTCGTGGAGAGCCGCCCCGAGCTCGGCGCCGAGCGTGGCCGGGTTCACCGCTGGCGCTACATCGACGCCCAGGTGATCCGGGTGTTCGAGTGGCAGGCCACCAAGGACCGCCGCGACCCCGCAGACACCGACGACGCGCCCGAGGTCGCGGCCATCCCACACGGCTTCGGCCGGGTGCCCGTCGTGGCCCTGGCCCTGCCCGCCGGCCTGTGGACCATGGGCAAGCTCGAGGACGCCGCCGTGGGCGCCCTCCGGGCTCGCAATGAACACACGTGGGCGCTGCATCAGGCGGCCAACGAGCTGCTGGTCATCAAGAGCAAGTGGCAGGACGAGAAGATCGACCTCGGCCACGGGCACTATCTCAAACTCACCCGCGACAAGGACGGCGAGGACTCCGCCGAGTTCGCCGCTCCCACCGGGGTGGCCTTCCAGTACCTCCAGCAGGACGTGCAGGACACCAGGGAGGAGCTCTTCCGGGTGGTCCAGAGCATGGCCCTGGCGGCCGACTCCGACGCCCAGTCGGCTCGCCTGTCGGGCGAGAGCAAGGCCATGGACTGGCAGGCGCTGGAGATCGTCCTCGCCGCCTTCCAGGACATCGTCCTCGGCGCCATGAAGCAGGCCCTCAAGGTCATCGCCGGCGCCCGCCGCGAGGACACCACCAAGCTCACGCTCAAGGGCCTGGAGGGATGGGCCACCGAGGACCTGGCGAGCTTCCTGGAGGCTGTGGCCATGGCCACCGACGCCCGGGCCATGTCGCCGACCTTCCGGCGCGTGGTCGCCAAGCGCGAGGCCGAGCGCCTGCTACAGGACGAGGTCTCTGCGGAGGAGATGCAAGCCATCCGCGACGAGATCGACGCCGCTCCGGATGTCGATCCGCTCTTCGGTTCCATGTCCGAGCCCGACGACGAGCAGGAGGACGAGGACGGACCTCCCCAGGAGTAGCCCGTGCCCAAGCCTTCCCGCATCGACCGGCTCATCGACCGGCAGGGCGCAGCCCTCGACCGCCTCGACGACCGCGAGGCCCGGCGCTTCCTGCGTGCCTTCGAGGACGCCCGCCGCGAGCTCCGCGAGAAGCTCAGCGCCATGCAGGCCCTGGGCCTGGACGAGGCCACGCCCTACACGGCGCAGCACCTCCGGGTCACTCTGGCCCAGGTCGAGAGCAGCGTCCAGCAGCTCCAGCGACGGCTCCAGGCTGCCCTGGACGAGTCCCTCCGGGTCACCCAGGAGCGCGCCCTCCAGGACCTCATCGACGTCATCAAGCTCCAGGAGCCCGGCTTCGTGGACACAGGCCAGCGCCTGGAGATGGAGGCCATGCGCCGCCTCTCCGAGGACCGGGGCCTGCTCGTCCACCAGCACTCGGTCAGCCGCTACTCGGCCGAGATGATGGAGGCGATCCAGCGGGAGTTGATCGGCGGCCTCGCCACTGGGCAGACCGTCCGCCAGATCACCGACAGGCTCACGGGCATCAAGGGCAGCATCTTCGCCGAGCGCCGATGGAGAGCCGAGCTGGTGGCCAGGATGGAGCTGAACAGCGCCTACAACCGGAGCCACCTCATCGGCCTCCAGACCGCTCGGGACGTCCTCGACGACCCCGACACCGACGATCCCCTCCTCAAGCGGGCCGACGAGTACCGGGACCTCCGCAACCACGCCATCAGCCGCGTCCTCCACGGGATGGTGGTGCCCATCGACGAGCCCTTCAGGGTGCCCGCCGCCAAGGTCAAGGCCGAGCACGAGAAGCTCCAGGCCCAGCGCGTGGCCAAGGGACTCAAGCGCCGCCGCCTGAGTGGCATCACCTGGCGCCGCGACGGCGCCCACTACGTCGGCGCCCACATGCCGGCGCATTTCTGGGATCGGGGACGGATCGTGCCCCACCGCAAGAGCTGGGAGGACTGACCTCCGCTCCACCACCTACCAGGAGAGACCCCATGCCCCTCGACGACGCCGACAAGAAGGCGATCGGTGAGATGATCTCCGCCGCCCTCCAGAGCGACGCCACCTCTACCCTCGTGGCCGGCCAGGTCGGCGAGGCCCTCAAGGGCCTGAAGCTCGACGAGAAGGTCACCAAGGCCGTCGCCGACGCCGTGGCCGCCGCGTCCAACTCCGCCGAGGAGGAGGGCGACGACAAGGACAAGAAGAAGTCCAAGGCCGACAGCGCCCTTGAGCGCCGCCTGGCCAAGGTCCAGGAGGACCTCGACAACGAGCGCACGGCCCGCGAGCAGGCCGAGGCCGCCCGCAAGACGGACGCGCTGCACAACGCCGCCCGCGCCGAGCTCGCCAAGGCCGGCGTCCCCGCCGAGCGCATCCCCCACGCCATGGCCTACCTCCAGGTCCAGGGCCTGCTCGACTTCGCCGAGGGCGACGCCCCCGGCTTCAAGGGCAAGGACCGCTACGGGTCCGAGACCGTCCTCCCCATGTCCGAGGGCGTCTCCGCCTGGGCCAAGACCGACGACGGCAAGGCCTACCTCCCTCCGTCCGGCGCCCAGGGCGATGGCCAGGGCAACGGCGGGGCCGGCAGCGGTCGACGCGACGCCAGCGCCCCCCGCAACGAGGACGGCTCGCTCAACACCGGCGCCCTCGCCAACCGCCTAGCGGCCAAGCTCCCCTCCCTCGTCTGATTCACACCACCGGCCGATCCCGGCCGCCAACCCCCAGCACTAGGAGCCACCCATGGCCGGTGCCCTGCTCTCCACCGTCTCGGCGGTGATGTCCGTCCTGTACGCGGATCAGCTGGCGGACCAGATCCGCCGCGACGTCCTCCTCCCCAACCTCCTCGAGGTCGCCAACGACCGGAACAGCGCCTGCAACTGGCGCGTGAAGTTCTCCGGTCGCGACACCGCCGCCGCCAAGGCCGAGGGGCACGAGGTCGACCGCTCCGCCGACTTCTCCACCCACATCCGCAAGCAGGCCACCCTGGCCTGGGCCGAGTACTTCGCCTACGCGCGGGTCTCCGGTCTCGGCGAGGCCACCCAGCAGGCCAGCGAGGGGCAGAGCCTCTTCGCCGAGGAGCTGGTGGACGCCGTCGACGAGCTGGCAGTGCTCATCTCCAGCGACACCTACGTCGGCCAAGTGGGCGCCTCCCCCGCCGAGCTCGAGGGCCTCACCGACGCCGTCGACTCCACCGGCACCTACGCCGGCCTGGCGCAGGCGACCTACGGCGAGTGGGCCTCCGGTGAGCAGACCCTGCCCGCGGCCAGCCTCTCCCTGGACAACCTCCGCACCAAGCTGCACCGCACCTTCAAGGACGCGTGCGGCATGTGGCCCGAGTTCGTGGTCTGCCCCGGTGCCCAGTGGGACGCCGTGTGCGCGCTCTACAACGACCAGACCCGCCAGATGGTGGACGTGGTCACGACCCAGGCCCGCGGCCAGGTCAACCTCAAGGCGGCCGGTGGCTTCCGCGCCGTGATGGTCGACGGCATCCCCTACATCGAGGATCGCCACTGCACCGCCTCCACCTTCTACGCCCTGCACAGCTCCGCGCTGTCCTACCGCCAGGTGCCCGCGCTCCCGGTCGGCATGGACATCCACGACCTCGGCAAGGCCATCAAGGACCTCGTGGGCGTCACCCTCGAGCCCGGCGAGATCGAGCAGATGCTCGTCCGCGGTGGCCAGCGCCTCCAGCCCTACATCAAGCTGCTCGGCGCCGACGGCGACAACACCGACGCCATGGTCAAGTGGTACGGCCAGCTCCGGCTCAAGTACCGCAACCGCGCGGCCAAGCTCACTCTCACCTGATGAGGTCTGGGGCTCGGGTGGGCTGATGCCTGCCCGGGCCTGGCCCCACCTCCACCCCACACCCTCATCAGGAGACCCTCATGGGAACCCAGCGCAAGACCGGCGGACGTGCCGAGCTCGACGCCCTGTGGACGCAGGTCAACGCCCTCGTGGCGGATGCCACCGCGATCCGCACCGCGCTCCTGCTCGCCATGGATGTCGGCAACACCAAGCTCCTCGGCCTCGACGACATCACGGCCACCGTGACCGATCTCGGCGCGCTCCGCGCGGCCATCCTGGCCCACGTGGCTCGCTACGAGAACGAGGCCAAGGCCAACCCCGGCCTGGCCGACGGCACCACCGACGGCAAGATCCAGAACGCCAACGCAATCTCCTTCGCCATCGACGGCGCCCTGTACACCAAGGCCGCCACCGACGACCTGTGGGACCTGTCGGGCGAGACGGACACGGCCGCCGACAAGTACCGCGCCTACTGGCTCTACCTCGACAGCTCCGGCACCGCGACCGTGGCCGACGGCACTGACGAGGACTCCGAGGCCGACGCCATCGCCGCCCTGCCCGCGCTCGCCGCGAGCAAGAGCGTGGCGGGTGTCTACGTCGCCGGCCTGAGCTGCGACTTCGACGGGGCCGCCGGCCTCGCCGCCCAGGGCACCATCGTCGACGGCTGGCCCGCCGCCCTCTCCGACCCCTCCGCCGTGACCACCTCGGCCACGGTCGGGATCGCCGACGGCTCCACCGCGGGCGCCATCCAGACGCTCTCCGACGTGGTCTACAGCATCGCCGGTCGCATCTACCGCAAGGCGCAGGCTGACGACCTCTGGGACCTCTCCGGGGAGACCGACACCGCCGCGCTCAAGTACCGGGCCTATCGCCTGTACCTGGACGCCAGCGGCACGGCCTCCTTCGAGGCCCAGGACGGCGATGACTCCGACAGCGCGGCCACTGCCCTCACCGCTCTCGCCGCCACGGCCGAGACCGCCACCAAGTGCCCCGTCGGCATCTTCGTGGCCGGTCCCGAGACCGACTTCGACGATCCGGGCGGGCTCGACGCCCAGGGCGACTACTACAACGGCCGCGAGTCGGGCCTGTCCGACCCCGCCGCGCTCACCTCCAGCACCACCACGCTCATCCACGCGTGACGGCGCTCGGAGTCTGACCTCTGGCCCTGCCCTCTGGCGGGGCCTCTATCGCACCACTTCTGGGGCGGTGTCGTCGTCCTCTGATGGCGGCACTGCCTCTCACCTCTCCCGGGAGCCCCTATGGCCCTCACCGACACCCAGAAGGCCAGCGCCCGGCTCTACCTGGGCTACTCGGACCGCTACCGGGACGACCACCAGCTCGAGGACGCTCTCGACAACCTCACCGACGAGGGCGAGACCGTGGTGGGCGACCTGCTCACCTCCCTCGGGACCATCGACACCACGCTCACCTCCTCCTGGAGCCGCCAGAAGGTCCTCCGGGCGGAGGAGATCACCCTGGCCGGTGCCGGCGAGCTCCGCGCCCTCCGGGCCGAGGGTCGCCGCCTCGTGCGCCGCCTGGCCGCGACCCTGGGCGTGCCCGTGGTCGCCGATGCCTTCGGCGGGGGCGGATCCACCTCGGGCGTGGCCCGCAGAGGAGCCTGATCATGGCCACGAGCAAGATCGACGACTTCGCGGACCTCCTCGGAGGCATGCCCGACGAGCAGGTGGCCGACCTGGCCGACGTGGCTGTGAGTACCGTCAAGCGCTGGCGGGCCAAGCTCGACATCGCCCCCTACGAGGTGTCCGAGCAGGACGATCCGCTCCCTCCCGGCCTCGCCGAGGGCCCTCCGACCGAGGACAGTCTCGACGCCGAGCGGGAGCCCGAGCCCGTCCCTGCGCCCCCCTGCGTCAAGGTCACCGCCAAGCGGCGGGTGGCCTCCTGGCCGTTCGGCTGGGCTCCCAACGTGCCCCACCACCTCGGCCGCGGTGACGTCTACAGCGGCGAGCGGGCCGCCTGGCTGTGGGAGCACCACCGCGACATCTGTGTCCCCTTCCCGCCCGCGTAGCTCACCCGGTAGAGCACTGGTTTCGTACTCCAGAGGCAGGTGGGTTCGAGTCCCCCCGCGGGCTCCACCTCCGAGGTAGGCCATGACCCTCCGCGACGACCTCCAGCCCGTCATCGACGACGCCCGGGGCCTCGTGGAGGACCTGGGCCTGCGCTCCTACACGGTCACCGTGCGCACCCGCACCTGGACCGGGGCCGCTCCCGGCCTGGGCACGTCCTCCGACGTGGACCTCGTCCTGGACCCCGCCCCCAAGGTCCGCGAGCCCACAGCCCGGCACCTCTTCGCCGAGCCAGGCCGCTACCAGAAGGGCGACATCGTCGTCTCCCGCATCAGCCGGGACTACACCGAGGCGCAGCTCACCGGGGGCACGCTCACGGCAGCCCAGGAGGTCTTCTGGGTCGTCGACCAGGGGGGCAGCTCCCAGGTCTACGCCGTGGTGGGGCAGCCGGAGAAGCGCAACTTCGAGTGGAGGGTCCACCTCCGCGCCAAGGCCCGCAAGCGCGGGTCCTGACATCCTCTCTGCGAGACGGGCCGACCAGCAGATCAGAGCAGGCGCCGCACGCTGGACGCAACCCTGCCGCCCAGACTCGCACCGAATCTCCCTGGCGAGGGTCGAGCCGCATTGAGCCCGTACCCAGGGAGACGGCCCGGGCCAGTGGCGGCCGTGACTGCCCGGGCCACCCACCCCCTCCGCTCTGGAGTCCGCGTGGAGTTCTGCCTCACTCTGGATGCCCTCTCCCCTCCAGACGGCGGGCTCCCCGCGGCTCCTCCCACCCCCAGGGCCATCCCCCTCCTCGAGGTCATCCATGGGCGGCAGAGGCGAGGTCACCACCGCGAGGAGGCTCCCCGGCCTGCTCCGGAAGAGGCTCACCGAGGACACCGAGCTGCTGCGTAGGGTCGCCTACGAGACCTGCCTGCGGGGCGAGGCCCACGCGGTGCGCCTCACCAACGAGCGCGGCCTGGTCGACAACGGCACGCCCGGCTTCAAGGGCTCCTGGAAGACCGATCCCCTGCACAACGGCGCCGAGCTCCGCAACGACATCCCCTATGCAGGGGTCATCGAGCACGGCCGCCGCCCTGGTCGCCCGGGCCCTCCCATCGAGCCCATCCGCCAGTGGGTGATGCGCAAGCTGGTGGCCAACGGCGAGGTCGAGGCCAAGGACGCCGAGAGCGTGGCCCGGGCCGTCCGCTGGTCCATCCACCACAAGGGCACCAAGCCCCGCTTCGTGCTCCGGGACACCGTGGCCCAGATGCGGGTGTGGTTCCCGGCCGAGGCTGTGCGCGTCCTCCGACGCAAGGCCACGAGGTAGCCCATGGCCACGGATCCCATCGCCAGCGCCCAGGACGCCCTGGTCGCCCACCTGGCCACCGAGCTGGGCTCCAGCGCCACCGTGCGCCGCGGCTGGCCCGAGGCCGGCGTGGCCATGGACATCGGCACCAAGCCCGAGGTGGCCGTCACCGCGAGCTCGCCGAGCTTCACCCTCACCCCCCCGGGCGAGGTGGACGCCACCGACGCTGGCGACGGCACCCTCACGGTCACCTACCGCGTGGCCATGGTCGAGTGCCTGGTCCAGGTCGACCTGTGGTGCGCCCACCGGGCCACCAAGGACGCCCTGGCCGTCCTCATCGAGGCCGCCCTGCACAACCAGCTCCCCCACACCACGGGTCTCTGGCTCACCCAGAGCGACTACCACAGCCGCCCCCTGACCCTGGACGTCCAGGAGCGCAGGGACGAGCAGGACGTGGCTGCGGGCGAGTGGCGGGCCAGCTGGACCCTCCGTCTCACCACCGACCTGGTGGTCCAGACCGACCTCCCCGAGCTGACCCAGCTCGACATCGACATGATCACGGAGCTCATCGAGGAGCTCACCGAGACCACCTCCGTCACCCCGTAGGAGCACCTCCATGGGCAGCCTCATCCGACACATCACCGGCCTGGCCTCTGCGGGCTACGGCGTCAACGTCTGGGAGGTCGCTCCCGTCCAGTCCATCCGCGGGGACGCCTCCGCCGTCCTCGGCATGGTCGCCGAGCTGCCCTGGGGCCCCGTGGACTCGGTCACCACGATCACGACCCCGGCCGAGTTCTGGTCCTACTTCTACCCCAACGTCTTCAGCGGCGGGACCAAGGACTACACGACCTATCCAGCCGTGCTGGCCATGCTCAACAAGCCCTGCTTCCCCAGCGGGGGCCTCAAGGTCGTGCGCGTGGGCGCCACGAGCCAGGCCAAGAGCACGCTGAGCAAGGCCGCCGGAACCGGCACCATGGTCGTGACGGCCAAGTACTACGGCGCCGTGGGCGACGAGATCAGCATCCAGTGGGTGGCGGCCACCGGCGGGGACGCCGACGAGCGCGACCTCCTGATCACCATCGGCTCCGACTACAGCGCCCGCTACCAGGACATCGCCTACACCGACGACGTCTCCGAGACCATCGACGATCCCTACGTGGACGTGGAGAGCTCCTCGCCGACGGCCATGCCGACGGCCATGGGCTCGGCCGAGTCCCTGGCTTCTGGCTCCGACGGGACCGCCGTGGCCGCCGACTACGTGGGCTCCGACTCCTCCACCAAGGGGATCCGGTGCTTCTACAGCGAGTCTGTGGACTGTGACGTGCTCTTCGTCGCAGAGGCCCCCTCGGGCATCCTCGACGACATCAACGATGGGCTGGAGGCCTACGCTGGCGACACCGACAAGGGCGTGGTGGTCCTCTGCACCACCGACGACCAGGCCAGCGCGGACGCCATCACCTATGTGGCGGACTACCGCGATGACCGCATCATCTACGCCTGGCCCCGGGTGAAGACCACCAACTGGTGGAGCACGGCATCGGACAAGGAGGTCGAGGTCGACGGCAACGCCTTCGCCGCGGCCCTCATCGCCAACGTGGACCCGTGGCTCTCCCCGGGCGGCAACGGCGCCCGCCAGGGCACCACCGACCTCCTCTCCGGCATCACCGGCCTCGAGGACGAGAGCGGCTCCCGCACCACCCTGGACCTCCTCAACGCCGCCGGCGTCGCCCCCTGGTTCGTCTCCTCCCGCCTGGGCGCCATGATGCGCCGGGCCGTCACCACGACCCTCACGGGCCGGACCAAGCTCCACAGCCGCCGGATGACCGACTACCTGGTCAGCGCCATCGCCGAGGCCGCCGAGGAGATCGTCGAGCGTCCTCTCGACCTGGACCTCTCGGCGCAGGCTCTCGGGACCGTGACCGGACAGTTCGTCGGCTCGGTCAAGAGCTTCCTCCAGCGCGAGGTCGACGCCGAGCACATCCGCAGCTTCAGCGTGGACCCCTGGACCGCCAACGCCCAGGCCGACATCGACGCCGGCCAGTGGACCGTCCTGATCCGCGTCAAGCTCATGTCCATGGCCGAGGAGATCATCCTCAAGGCCGACATCGGCGAGACCGTCCAGGTCGACGGCTGATCCGGGGCTCCCCCACCACCTCCTGACCCTCTCACCTCGGAGCCGTCATGGCTGACACCGATCTCCCGATCTCCGGGAAGGACACCAAGCTCACCCTCGTCGTCAACGGCACCCTCGTGGACGTGGTCGACAAGATCACCAACTTCTCGGCGCGAGCCACCTACGACACCATGGAGACCAAGGGCCTCGGCACCACCGAGACCCTCATCGACAAGGTGCTGGTGGGCTGGAGCGGCGACATCGAGATCGCGGTGGCCCGCAAGACCATCGACGAGCTCATGGACGTCATCCACGCCGCCCAGGCCAACCGGGTGCCCGTGATCATCAACATCCACGACACCACGCACTACCGGAACGGGACCTCCAAGTCCTACGTCTACCCGGACTGCAAGGTGGAGTTCGAGGCCCGCAAGCGGCGCGCCGAGAGCCAGACGGCCTCCCTGTCGTGGGCCACTGGCAAGGACCGAGTCGCCCTCTGATGAGGGCTGGGGAGAGGACATGAGAACCGCCTACCAGATCCAGGTCCCCCGTGGGGGGCCTTCCGTCGTGCTCGCCGAGCTCACCTGCTCCGAGCTGCTCATGGCCATGAAGCTCGCCGGCACCGAGCGCTCCGACGTGGTGCGTGGCCTAGCCGTGAGCCGGGAGGCCGTGCGCATGGCCATCCGCCAGGTGGACGGGGTGGAGGTGCGCTCCGCCGACCTCCAGGGCGAGGGCTGGAAGCAGCACTTCCCCCGCACCCGACACGGCTTCTTCCTCTCGCGGGCGTGGAGCCACATCCACCAGCCCAGCGAGGAGGAGATCTCCTCCGTGGTCGACGGGGCCTCCGTGGCCGTGGACGACCTGGTGGAGACCTGGACCGTCACCCTGCCCGACGGGCGCGAGGTGGTGCTGGCCGAGGCCGACCAGGAGACCGTGGGCCAGGCCCTGGCCCGGGCCGAGCGCGAGGCCAAGAGCCCCGCCGCCCAGGAGTTCCTGGGGGTCATGGAGGCCGGGCGCCGCTGCATCCGCTCCGTGGCCGGCCAGGCCGTCACCGCCGAGGACCTCGAGGGCCGGCGCTGGGACAAGACCTTCAGCGTGCGCGAGACCTTCCTCCTCGCCCGTGTGTGGGCCGAGATGCACCTCGACGCCTCCTGGGAGGCCGAGGATGAGCTGGGGGGGATGAGGCCCGTGCCTGGTGGCGGGCAGTAGCCTACGCCTGCAGGTACGGGCACCAACCCATCAGCGAGGTGAGGGCGCTCTCCCCAGGGCAGCTTCGCCTCTTCAACGAGCACCTCGGGGAGTTCCTCGAGGCCGAGAACGGGACGTGACGCATGTTCGGAGAGGCCGACTACACCATCGTGGCCCGCATCGAGGCCCGTGATGTCGTGGATCCGGCCACCGACTCCGCCTCCCGCAAGCTGGACCAGGTGGAGCGCCGCGCCGCGCGCACGGGCCGCTCCATCACCTCCCACCTCGGCCGGGCCTTCGCCATGCTGGGCGGGGCCTACGGGCTCACGAGGCTGGCCAGGGGGATCGTTGGCATCCAGAGCGAGCTGCAGGAGGCCCAGATCGGTCTCGCTGCCCTATTCAACGCGCAGACCGGCATGGGGATGGTCAGCAGCCTCAAGCTGGCTCGGGGCGAGATCGCGGCTCTCCGTCGTGACGCCGCTGCGGGTGTGGGCGAGTTCGGAGACTACCGCCGCACCTACCAGATGATCCTGGCCCCGAGCATGGCCGCCGGAGCCGACACCAGCCAGATCCGCTCCCTCGTGCGCACCTCCCTCGCCGCCGGCATGGCCATGGAGGGCGAGCGCGGGATGACCTTCATGGGGATGGACCTGGTCCAGGCGCTGACCCGCGGCGCCAGCGACCGAGAAACGCGACTCGTCACCAACGCGCTGCGCTCCATCGGCATGGACCCGGGCGAGTTCAACAAGCTCGGCACTTCGGCCCGGATGGACACGCTCATGCAGGCGTTCGGCCAGTTCAAGGACGCGGCCGACCTCATGGGCCAGGGCTGGAGCGCCCAGATGGGCACCTTCCGGGACCACCTCAAGAACATCGCCCTCACCCTCACCGAGCCTCTCTTCAGCCGCTGGACCGAGCAGCTCCGGTCGGCCAACGACTGGCTGGAGGCCAACTCCGAGACCCTCCAGCGCATCGCCGAGCACTGGGGCGTGCGCCTCGTCCGCGTGTGGGAGACCCTGGTAGACCACGCCGGAACCTACGCGGCTATCGTGGCTGGCGTGAGTGTGGCTAGGGTCGGAATTGGGGCCGGGATGGGAGTGGCCACGGCGGCGAAAGTCGGCGGCACAAGTGGTGTGATGGGCGCGCTCGGGCTCGGCGGGCTGGGAGCTCTGGGGACGGCGCTCCCCGCAGTAGGGGTGGCCCTGGTCGCCGTCGGAGCGCTTGCGGGCGGCGTGATGGGCGCCCTCCGCGACCTGCCTCAGGTCGGAGCCTGGATCAGCGGCATCATCGGCGAAATCATCGGCAGCCTATGGATGCTCGGCGATGCGTTCGGCTCGCTGTTCGAGGCCGGTACGGTGCTGAATATGGCGGGCCTCGGCCTCATCTTTATCTTCGGCGGGCTGCTCATCGCCGTGAACTGGCTCATCCCGGCGCTCTCGACGGTGATCCGCATCTTCGGGCTCTTCCTCGGCCTTGTGGCGGACGGGATCCTCCAGATCGGAGCGATCGTCAGCGGCGACATCGGCAAGGCCCGGGCGATCGCGATGACGACGGACGCCCGGATGAAGGCCGCCTGGGCCGACATCGATTCCTACTGGGCGGAGAACAAGCCGCCCGAAGTCCCTGGCGAGGGTGAGGACGGCCAGGGCTCCCCCACCACCCCGAACAACAACACCTACATCGACAAGGTCGAGGTCAAGGTGGATGCCGAGGTCAACGCCGACCCGGCGCGGGTGGCTGTGGCCTGGAGCGAGATCCTCGAGAAGGTCGAGCGCCACCGCAAGCAGCCCCGCCGCACTGGCCTGATCCCCGCCCCGGTCTAGGAGGCCGCCCATGGCTGACGGACTCCCCGTCATCGTCCGCGAGCTCGAGGGCCAGGGCCGGGAGGTCGTGCTCGAGGGCTCCACCCTGCCCCAGCGCGGCGTGGATGTCGGCGCACGCCTCCGCACGGTGCGCACGCACTACCCAGGCTCCAGGCGGGCCTCTACCCAGGTGCTCGGCACCGAGGAGCAGGACATCCAGCTCCAGGGGCAGCTCCGCGACGTGTGGACCGGCCTCCAAGGCGGCGCCCTCTCCCAGATGCAGGCCCTCCGCGACCTGTACCTCGGCCAGCGCTACTGCGAGCTGAGCTGGGGTGAGACCCTGGTGCGCAGGGGCTACCTGAAGGAGGCCAGCTTCAGCCTCGTCCGGGCCGAGGACATCGGCTACAGGCTCGTCTTTGAGGTCTCCGAGGCCGACGAGGCCGAGGTCGTGGCCCCGACCGAGTACGAGGAGACCACCCCCGAGGACGTCTCCCTGGCGCTCGCGGCCCTCCTGGCGGCCACGGACAACATCAACGCGACCATCGGCGCGGTCAACACGATCCAGGCGGGGCTCTGATGGCTCTGGACAGCCTCCGAGAACTCGCCGAGGACGTGGGCGACCTGGTGGACGGCGTCACCGCAGCCCAGGCCCAGGTGGCCACGGCGCTGCAGACGGGCACCGTCACCACACAGCAGATCCGAGGCCTCCGCGCCTCCGTAGCCGGCCTCCAGGCCGACGCCCGAGAGGTGCGCGGCGCCCTCGACCCCGTGGATGTGCGCGACTACCTCACCCACGAGCGCGGCGCCGACGTCATCGGCCTGTGGACGTGGGAACGCGAGAGCCGCCACCAGCTCCTGGTGGTGGAGCAGCGCCTCCGTGAGGTGGACGAGGCCGCCGAGGACCTCGAGTTCGGCGCCCGCCAGCGTGTGCGGGTGGTCCGCTCCGGCGACACCTGGCAGAGCCTGGCCCAGGAGCTCCTGGGCGACTGGCGGGAGTGGGCCCGCCTCGTGGAGGCCAACGGCCTCGACTACGATTCCCTGGACAGCGGGACGGTGCTGGTGATCCCCGAGCGGAGGTAGCGCGTGCCGACGACCTACTACCCCCGCTGCCTCGTCGTGCTGGACGTGCTCCTCGAGGACTACAGCGACGGCGCCCCGACCGAGACGCACCAGATCGTCTGCACTCCGCGCCAGGTGACGATCCACCGCAACAACCACCGCGAGGCCGACGACGCCACGGTGGAGATCGACTACTCCAGCCTCCCTCTGGACCCCCGGGCCATCCGGCAGGCCCGTGTGGGTGTCTACCTGGCCGACGTCGAGGACCCCCAGGTCAAGCTGTCCACCTCGGACACCGAGCACCTCGCCTTCGTGGGCCTGGTGGACGAGCTGGAGACAGAGGGCAGCGACAGCGGGCGCCAGGTCCGCATCGAGGCCAGGGACTACACCGGCCTGCTCCTCGACCACACCTGGAGCGCCGGCGCCCTGGCCATCGACCAGCCCCTTCAGGACGTGGTGGATGACATCCTCCGCGCCACCCCTGGAGCGGGTGACATGGTCCAGGAGTACGCCCAGGGTACGGCAGAGACGGTGCTTGCCGGCCTGGTGGGACGCACCAAGTGGACCCCGCGCCAGGGTGACGACTCGTGGACGGTCCTGGTGGACCTCTGCGGGCTTGTGGGGCTCGTCCCCGTCGTTGAGCTGGACGTCCTCCACATCCGGACGGCCAGCCACCGCAGCGGCACAGCCGCCACCCTCAAGTGGGGACGCAACGTCTCCAACCTCCGCATGAAGCGGGCCTATGACGAGATCCGCACCCGTCAGATCCGGGTGATCTGCTGGGACGAGGCGGCCCGTGAGAGCCGGGAGGCCACCTACCCGGCCGAGCCCGTGGTGCTCCGGCGCAAGATCGGCGCCGACGGCAAGGTCTCGACGGACAACGCGCCGCTGCTGACCTACCACGTCACCGGCTCCCACAGCACCGATCGCCTTCAGGAGCTGGCCCAGGCCATCTACGACGAGGGCGCCCGCCAGCAGGTGGAGGGCGAGATCGAGACCCGCGAGATGCGGGACTGGGGCAACCTGGAGAGCACCCCGCGCCTCGCCAACGGCGACACGCTCATCCTCCGAGCGGACGCCCGCCTGCGACGCACGATCGCCAGCATGAGCCACGGAGAGGCCGTCGAGTGGCTGATCTCTGGCCCCGAGGGGCTGGACTCCATGGCTGCCGAGGCCCTGGTGACCTCGGTGGAGCGGGCCGACAGCCTGGCCAGCACCTTCTACATCACCAAGGCCACCCACCGCTGGTCCTGGGATGACGGCTACGAGGCCACGATCACCTTCGCCAACTTCGTGGGCCCGGGGGCCTGATGCACCAGCGCGGCACCGAGCAGACCCTCCGCTCCCTGGTGGGCGAGGGCCCGGCCTACGTGCAGGTGGCCCAGGTCACTGGCATCTCGACCCACGCCTCCTGGGGCTACCTCCTCGACCTGGTGGTCCGACCTGGTGGCCAGGAGCTCCAGGCCCGCCTCCTCGGCTTCGGCGAGGCCGCCTGGACGCCTGTGTCGGTGGACGACGAGGTGCTCGTCCTCCTCCCCGACGGCGACCCCAACCGGGCCGTGGCCCTCCCAGGGCTGCCCTCTGCGGCCGCACCCGTGCCATCCAGCTTCGGCAACGACCACCTCGACCTGGTCCACAGCGGGGGCCTGGAGGCCCGCACGACGGCCGCGGCGACGGTCCAGGCCGTGGTGGTCGAGTCCCTGCTCGGGGACCTCCAGACGGCGCTCACGGAGATTCAGGGCGCGCTGGCCGCGCTCGGCATCCCCCTCCCCAACACCGCGACCTTCCTGGCCCAGCTCCCCACCCAGTACCGCTCCGCGGCCATCCAGTCGGAGTAGCTCGTGGCCCTCATCCCCGCCGACCTCGTCAACGAGGCTGATGCCCAGCTCTCCGACCTCGTCGGGGCCGCCTACGACGCGCACGGCGCGTCTCTGCGGGCGGGCCTCCTGCAGGCCCTCGCCAACGCGCTGGACCTGTGGATCGACGGCGGCACAGGCCTTTCAGGTACGCTCCCAGGCATCGGAGCCAGTGGCGTGCAGGCGACCACGAGCGAGTTCGATCCGTCTGTGGACGACGACGAGGCGGCCATAGGGGACACCTGGGTCAACACCTCGAACGGGGCGGTCTGGACGTGCGCGAGCAACGCGACCGGAGCGGCCGTGTGGCTGGCCACCGCGCCGTGGCACTGGCAGCGGCGCGTGAGCGTGGACTTCGCGCTCACCCCAGATGGCGGCGCGGTCGACTTCGACGCCTCCGACTACGTCGGCGATGGCGTCTGGAGCGGCGCAAACTCCGATTGGACCTGCCCCTCGGATGGCATTTACGAGGTGCACGCCCACGGGAGCATCGAGTGCAGCCCAGTCGGGACCACAAGGTCGGGCTGGACCTGGGAGCTCCGCAGGAATTCCGGTGGAGGATTCGCCACCGTGAGCGGCGGCGACGAGGCCGGATATCAGCGCGGGTACACGAGCAACGCCGACACCTACAGCTTCACCCTTCGGATCGGCCTGAGTTCGGGTGACAAGCTCCACGTCTGGAGCCGGCGCCTGTCGGGCACCGACGACAGCTTTGTCCGGGCGGGCTCCGCGGCCTTCTGGGTGCGAAAGGTGACCTCATGAGCACGCCCTCCATCGAAGAGCGCCGCCTCGGGCGCGACGTGGTCCTCCCCCAGGTGGACGGCGAGCTGCTCGTCACCGCCTCCGGCGACCTCCAGACCGTGGCCGGCCGGCCCAACCTCCGGGCGGCCATCCGGCGCCGGGTCATTACGCAGCCCGGCGAGCTGCTCCACCGGCCCACCTACGGTGCTGGCCTCCCCGGCTACGTGGAGCGGCCATCTACGGCCTCCACCCGGGCACGGCTGGCCACCGACATCCGGCGGCAGTGCCTGGCCGATCCTCGCGTCTCCGAGTGCAGGGCGAGCAGCTCGATCGGCACCCCCGGCGACAGCGAGGCCACCGAGGCGATCACCGTCGACCTCTCGGTGACCGTCCGCGGCGACGACGCCGCCGACCAGATGACCCTCACCTACGCGGAGTAGCCCGTGGCCACCCTTCCGACCTGGCAGGAGCTCTACGACGCCGCCCGCACCGAGGTGCAGGCACGCAACGCCGAGCTCACCGACTGGACCGAGGGCTCCGTCCTCGACGCCCTCACGGGTGGCGGAGCGGTGCTCGCTGACGAGGTGATCCGCGTCCTGGTGGCCCTGTTCGCGGCGCAGTTCGTGGACACGGCCTCTGGGTCCGATCTCGACGCCCTGGCCGCGGACCGCTTCGGTCTCTCTCGCAATGCTGCCTCGTCCGCGGTGGGCACCATCACCTGGACCCGCGACGCCGCCGGCGCCTACGCCATCCCAGCGGGCACCCGGGTGCGGGCCACGGTCAACGGCCAGTCCGTCACCTTCACCACCGACTCCGACGCCTCCCTGGGGGCCTCGGACAGCTCGGTAGACATCGACGTCACCTGCTCCACCACCGGCCCCACCGGCAACGTGGCCGCGGGCACCCTCACCACGGTGGTGGACACCGTGGTCGCCGACCCCTCGGCCACCATCACCAACGCCGAGCGCGCCACCGGCGGAGCTGTCGAGGAGACCGACGCGGCCTTCAGGGACCGGATCCGCAGGTACTTTACCAGCCTGCGCAAGGGCACGGTGGAGGCCCTCAAGGCGGGCGCCCTATCCGTGGCTGGCGTGTCCTACGCCACCGTGAACGAGAGCTACATCGACCCCGACGACGGCGGCTATGTGGCCGTCTACGTGGGCGATCCCGACGGCCGAGGCAACACCGCTCTGGCTGCCCTCGTGGAGACCGAGCTGGAGGACTGGCGAGCGGCCGGCGTCTACGTCCAGGTCCTCGCCGCGGCTCGCGAGGAGGTCTCCCTGGCCCTCACCCTGCGCGTCACCCGAGGCGCAGACACGGCCACCCTGGCCGCCAGCGTGCGCGCTGCCGTGCTGGCCTACACCGACCAGCTCGACCCCAACGAGACGCTCTACCTGAGCCAGGTGGAGCACGCAGCCCTGGGTGTGTCCGAGGACGTCCTCGACGCCGAGGTGACCAGCCCCACCAGCAACGAGACCCCCAGCAGCCCCCAGAACGCGCTCCGCGTGGCCGCGGGCGACCTGAGCCTGACCTGGGTGGAGGTGTAGGGTGGCCCGCTCCACTGCCACGCTCCTGGAGCAGCTCGAGCGCTTCCTGCCGCCCGAGTACGAGGGCCTCCGGCCCGTGCTCGCCGGCATGGCTGCCGCCATGGCCGAGGCCGAGAGCGCCGGCGACGACCTGGTGGACGAGGTCACCGTCTCGGGGGCCGATGGGATCTGGCTCCAGCTCCTCGCCAAGGGCTACGGCCTGAGCAAGGGCTATGGCGAGTCCGACGCCGAGCTCCGCGCACGCCTCCAGAGCCCCGAGGACCAGCTCACGCGAGAGGCCATCCTGGCCGTGGTCAACGATCTGCTCTCCACCTACACCGCCACCGAGGCGAGCATGGTGGAGTGGTTCGAGGGCCCAGCCGTCGATGTGGACGCCTGGTGCGACCTCTCTACCATCGTCGACCCCTCCAACCGCTTCGTGCTCGAGCTGCCCCTCGTCGGGGACTTCCCGCACCTCGGAGCCGCGATCGACCTCGACGCCTACGCCGACGTGGACGCCTGGCTCGGCACCGGCATCGAGCACCCCATCTACGCCACCATCTGGGCCGCTGTGGACCGCCTCCGGGCGGCTGGCGTCCAGTGGTGCCTCTTCGTCGACCCATGACCCCTCTCCAGGGAGAGCCCCGTGCCCACTGACCCCCTCGAGCAGCCCGGCGGGCAGGTCCTCTGGACCACCAACGAGCTCATCACCTCCGACGATCTCAACCGTATGGGGCCCGTCGCGGCGGCCTCGATCTTCGATCTGGTCCTCGGCAGGCTCTTCTTCGAGGATCAGGAGGACGCCTCCTTCTCGGGCGTCTTCGGCGACGGCCTCCAAGTGACCCTCGTGTCCGGCCTCCAGGTCCAGATCGGGACCGGCTGGGGGATGTACGAGGACACGACTGTCACCGACGCCTTCGGGGTGGTCTACCGGCCCGTGGTGCTCTCCACGGCCGAGAATGAGACCCTCGACGCGCACGACGCCAACCCGCGCATCGACGTGATCTCCATCGGCCCGGCCACCGAGGACGACGAGGCCGCCTCCCGATACTTCAAGAGCGGGGGCTCGGCCTCGGTCTCCAGCGTGGACACCCGGCGCGTCTGGTCCTCGACCATCACCGTCACCAAGGGCACGGCCGCGGCCTCCCCTACGGCCCCCTCCACCCCCTCAGGGCACATCAAGCTCGCTGAGATCGACGTCCCGGCCACCTCGGGCGCCATCACCATCCGGGACCATCGCCCCCGGCTGCACTTCGGGCAGCAGGCCCTGTGCGTGCCCCCGGCCGAGTACATGACCAACTTTGTGCCCGGATCTGCCACCGAGCTCCAGGTGAGCGCGAGCTCGCCGGCGGCCATGACGGTGGAGGTCGCAGCCGGCGAGGCCGACGTCCAGGGCCACCGCTACCGCTACCCTGCGGAGACGCTGACCGTCACCGCAGCCGACCCGACCAACTCCCGCATCGACATCGTGGTCGCCGACGCCGACGGGACGCTCTCCGTCACTGCCGGCACCCCGGCGGCCTCGCCGACGGCGCCCACCCCTGCCGCAGACCAGGCGATCCTGGCTACCATCCTGGTCGCTGCGCTCGCGTCCTCGATTACCTCGGGCGTCATCACCGACAGCCGCAAGCGCGCCCCGGTGGGATCGAGCCAGGTGCAGGACGGCGCCCTGCTGGCGGCCAACCTCGCCGACGACGTCAAGCCCGTCTACCCGAAGCTCACCTACGTCTCGGGCGGCGGCTACGGAGCGGCGGCGGTCTACTCGCTCCAGATCACCGACGGCGACGGCAACTCCGTGGAGCGCCAGTGCGACGTGGTGGTGACCCTGCGCGACAGCACCTACCAGCACATTGGGGCGGGCTCACCCTCCGACCTCGCGGAGACGGGCGGCGGGTCCGAGCTCGCAGCCGGCACCAACGCCACCACGCTCCTGCTCCGGACCAGCGCTCTCGGCGCAGCAGCCATCACCGCCACGCCTCCCGGATCCACGCCTCCCGGATCCGGTCCCACCATCTACATGGAGGCCACGATCGTCGGGGAGGCTGGCGGAGGGGCTGACTACGTCTCCTGGACCGCCTGATGGACATCGCCGTCGTCGTCGGCCACTCCGCCGACGCCAAGGGCGCCCGCGCCTGCGACGGCTCGTGGGAGTGGGACTGGATGCGCCAGCTCGGTCCCCAGGTGGTCGAGGCCCTCCGCCTGGAGGGCGTGGCTGCCGTCGAGATCCTCCGCTCGGCCGATCTCGATGGCTACCGCGCCAAGATGCGCGACCTCTGCGAGCGCATCAACGCCGTCCATCCCAGGGCCGTGCTCGCCCTGCACTGGAACGCCGTCCCGGGCGACTGGAGTGGCACCCTGGCCCTGCACTGGCCGGGCTCCGGGCGTGGGGAGCGCCTCGCTGCCGGCCTCTCCAGGGCCGCTGCCACGTCCCTCGGTCTGCTTGATCGAGGAGCAGTGCCCCAGGCGCGCTCCTGGGCGTCCTACGAGCTGGACGACCTGGGACGATCCCACCCCACTGGGCCTCTGCTCTACATCCTCCGGGACACCCTCGCGCCGTGTGCCGTGCTCGAGCTCGGCAACAGCGCCAACCCCACCGACCTCGCCGCCGTCCAGGCGGGCATCCAGTCCGGCGAGCTGGCCCTGGCTATCGCCCGTGGCTGTGCCGCCTGGCTGGGCCGCTGACCCACCCCTCACACCGAGGCTCCCATGGCCGCTGACCTCACCCTCACCCAGATGTACGAGTGCAAGGCCCTGGCCGGCGATGGCACCCAGCAGGAGGTGGCCCTCACCTCGTGCGAGAGGCTCCAGCTGGCCGCGGACGGCGGAGACGTCTACTACGCCTGGACCGACGGCGACATCGCCAGCGGCGACTACCAGATCGTCTGGGCGTCCACCGCCATTGAGATCCCCATCCCGGCCACCGTCGACACCATCTTCGTGCTGTCCGCCTCTGGGACCACGGCACGCTTCGACTCCTGGGACGCCTGATGGGACGCCGAGGCACCCCGCTCCCCAGGTGGATGGCCGCCGCGCTCGGTGACGCCTCGTCCAGCGGGGACCCCAACAGCATCCTGGCCGAGGCCCCTGCGAGCTTCGCCGCCCTCACCCTGGCCGGCGGCCTGGGCGGGGACTACTCCGACGCCATGACAGACAGCCCCCTCGCCATGCAGGGGGCCTGGTGGATGGGCCGCGCCCGTCGCATCGACGGCAAGCCCGCAGTCGTGGGCGATGTCGAGTTCGGGCACGTGCGATTCAGGCTGACCGAGGCCATCGGTTCCGGACTGGCCTCCGGGGCCGCCGGCTACCTCATGCTCGTCAACGCGAGCCTTCAGGGCTTCGGCGTGGGCATGTTCTACGACGGCTCGGGCAACCGGGAGATCCGCGCCTGTGGCACCACAGGCGCCCTCTGGGACCACTCCCCAGAGAGCTCCCCCCTGGCCACCCCCGTCCGCGTCCGCGGCTGCACCTACCCCTACGCGAAGTACGCGATCCACGCGCTCCCCGTGACGGGTCACAACGCGGCCGGCGGCCCCATCACCTCCCAGGCCGTCATCCGCGCCCTCCTCCANNAGGTCGGCGATCTGGGCGACCCGGGCGATCCCATGTACTGGGCCCTCATCGTCGGCCGCGACACGACAGCCGGTGAGGCCGAGGTCGGCTGGACGGCCGAGTACAGCATCGCGCCGGACCTGGTGGAGGAGGCGTGAGCGGTGGCCCGATCTGGAGTGATCGCGTGGTGGGTCGGCGTGTCGTGCGCCTCCTGGCCGCCGGCCAGAGCCTTTGCGTGGGCGCCTCCGACCAGGTGCAGGACGGTCAGGCGGTCGGCGATGTGACGGTCGTAGACCCGGCCCCCAACCTCGTGAGCCGCCAGCGCGGCGTGCTCACCGACGACTGGCTCCCTCCGCCCGTGGCGTCCGAGGAGGTCTTCACAGGCTCGCGGGTCGAGACAGGCCCGTGGTCCGCCATCGCCGCGGCCCTGGCGCCTGCCCTGGTGTGGGTCATCGCCCAGGCCTACGGCGGCACCGGCCTGGACCCACGCGCCGACTACCTCGCCGAGGACCCGACCAACGCGGGCCGCTGGCACCCGGACGCGGGCGACCTCTACGCCCAGAGCATCACAGCCTGGGAGCGCGCGGGCCGGAAGCGCTTGGACCTCGTCGTCTTCATCCAGGGTGAGCTTGACGCGGGCCTCTGGCAGGACGTCGAGATCACTGCCGAGGACGCGCAGGCCAGCTACCAGCAGGCCCTGATCGACATGGCCGAGGCCTACCACGCGACGACCGGCGCCAAGGTCATGGTGTGCCCGACCAGCCTCGGGCAGTACGCGGATCAGCCGGCCTACACGGCGATGGTGCAGCCCATCCACGACGCCCAGATCGCCGCCTGTGTGGCCCGCCCCAACATCCTGGTGCAGGGCCCGCTCGTGGATGACATCGAGCACATGGCCGAGGGCGATGCTCACCTCAAGGCCGTGGCAGAGCAGGGCGTCCGCATCGGAACAGCCATCGCCAGCTACCTGGGGCTGTCGTGAGCCCCACTCCCGTCTGTCCTGGAGTGACCGTGCCTGATCCCACCGTCTCCGCCGACCGCGCCCCCCCCACCCTGGACCTGCGCACCGTCGGCACCATCGTCGCCATCGTCGGCACCCTCCTGGCCCTGCTCGGCTCGGCCGGGACCTGGGCCTACGCCTCCGGCGTCCAGGACACCCGGATCGACTCCATCGAGCAGGCCTGCGAGGACCACCAGGTCGAGCTGGAGCGACGCCTCGATCGCCTGGAGGATGAGGTCGAGCCCGTCGGGCCCTCGCTCGCTCGCATCGAGGCCACCCTCGAGAGCATCGACAGGCGCCTCGAGCGCCTGGAGGAGACGCCATGAGCGCCGTCCTGTCCCGCATCGGCTCCGCCCTTTACGCCCTGGTCGACTCCCAGCGCCAGGTGAGCTACCGCCGCCTGCTCGTCTTCGCGGTCGTCACCGGCCTGCTCGCCTTCGGCCTCGTGGGTGAGGAGACCTGGCTGTGGCTGGCCCTGGCCTACGTGGCCACCGAGGGCGCCCAGCGCATCGCGGAGACCATCCGGCCCGCCTGACCCTCTGGAGGCCCCCATGGCTGCCCTGTGGCTGTCCCTGCCTGCCCGCGTGCGTGCCACGCTCATCGGCCTCGGCGTGGGCCTTCTCGTGGGGGGGCTGCTCGTGGCTCTGTGGGCATGGCCCGAGGCCCGGGCGCTGATCCTGGCCGCGGTCGGGCTCGGCGGGGCAGGGGTCTACGAGACCAGCCGGCGACAGCGCGCCCAGGCCCTCCAGCCGCCCCCTGTGGCCCCCGTGGACGTGGTCCACACCGAGGCCAGGGGCCAGGTGGAGGACCGCCTGGAGGACGACATGGACCAGGTGGTCGACGCCCTGGACTCCGACACGCAGCACCCGGCTGAGGCTCTCGCCGAGCTTGGGCGCAGACGGAGGGGGCGATGATCCCGCTCGGGAACCGACAAGGATTCCTTGACGGTTCGAGTCGCTCATCTTCTCGATCCGGGACGACTGTCGTCTCGTACCGAGTGGGCGATTCCCCTATCGGGATCATGATGTTGCTCCTGATCGCGCTGTTTCCCGTCTCGGGAAACGCAACCGATCCGGGCAACGATCAGCCTGGGGCCGTGTTCGTGGATCATGAACAAGGCCAGATCCTGAACGGCGCCCCGTGGCTCCCAGGCCTCCCCGACGAGCCCGCCCCTCTGGACAACCAGTGCCCTCGCGAGGTGGCCCTGGTGCCCGGGCGCCCGGTGCCTGAGGAGCTGCTCGACGCAGACGGCCTGGTGCGCTGCTCCGGCGTCCTCGTGCCGACCTCCACCTACGCCTACCACCTCCGGGTAGAGGCCTCCCACCGCGCCCTGGGCGACCTCTACCGCCTCGACGTGGGGCGCCTGGAGGCCGAGCTCGCCATGAGCGAGTGGAAGCTCGCTCAGCTGGACCAGCCGCTCCCATGGTGGGAGCGCCCCCAGGTGCAGCGGTGGGCGGGGCGACTCGAGGTGGGTGCGTCCGTGGCGCTCACCGCCTGGGCGCTCTCCGAGATCGGAACACGTCAGAACTGACGCGGAACACATCAGAACTGATCTGTTAGGCCCCAGAGCTGCCCACGACACATCAGAACTGAGCACTTGTGCCCCCGCTGGCTTCGGCCGGTGGGGGCGGTTTTCGTCGTCCTTGGGCTAGTCAGTGACGGTCGCGGTCCACTCACCCTCGTGGGTGACAGTCAGGACGACCTCGACCCAGAAGACCTCGCGGACGCTGGCGAGCACCTGGACCAGGCTGTCGGTGCGCATCCCGGTGGAGCCGCTGCTCCACCGCTGCCACTGGGCCTGCGAGTAGCCGAGCGCCTCGGCCAGGGCCCGCCCCGACAGGTCGGGGAACAGCCCGGCGACGGCTGCGATGGGGTTGGGGCCTGTCGAAGTTGATCCGATCTCGATCATCCGTTCTCCCGGATGCTGATGGTGTGGACCTTGGTGCCCGTGCGAGACTCGTAGTCCTCGCAGTTGCGGGCGTGGTAGATGGCAGCCGCCTCGGCGTCGGGGGCGAAGAAGTCCCAGAAGCTGGTCATGCGCCCGATTCGGACGGCTGCGGTGTGGTAGTTCCAGCCGGAGATGTGAGTCATGGCGCTCTCCACTCGGCGACCTCTTCGGGGGTCATGCGGCGGACTTCGCGCTGGTCCCAGAGGATCCCGCTGTACCCGAGCGCGTCACGCGGCGAGCCCGGCTCCAGCGCAACATGGCGCTGGCCGGGCTGGGTGGCGTGGTCCTCGCTGGGGTGCTCGTGGTCGCCGTTGACTGAATGCCCCCGGTTGTGTGGGCGCACAATGCGTCACTCGATCCCCATCTCGCGCATGGCCACCCCCTCGACGATGCGGATCAGCCGCTCCTCGAGGTCGGCGATGCGGGCGTGGGCTGCGGCGAGCTCGGTCTCACTGGAGCGCAGGGCCTCGGAGAGCGTGCGGATCGCGGCCTCCAACTCGGCGATGCGCATCCGGTCAGCGTGGCTAGCGCCCATCGGTCACCTCCCTGTCGCGCAGTCCGAGGAATACGCGCTCACCCAACGCCTCCTCCAGCCCAGCGCGCCATGACGGCGCAATGTGGGGTCCGCAGGCCACCAAGTAGCGGCGCACCTCGGTCTTGAGCCGCTCCACCTCGGCGCGGAGGCTGAGCACCTCCAGGGCGAGTTCTTGCGCCTCTCGCTCCAGCGGTGCCATCCATCCAGCCTCGTAGTCGGCCACCATCTCGTGCAGCCTATCAGTGTCCAGGTCACTCGGCATCGTTCACCTCCATGCGGCGGCGGCGGTCCTCGCGAGCCAGCCACAGAGCCAGCCGTAGAGCCAGATCGCCCCCGTCGGTACTCGTCTCACCGACCAGGGCCAGCGCTGAACCCGCCCGACACGCCACCTCGATGAGCAGGCCAGCGGCCTCATCGCGCTCCGTCCGCAGCCGCTCCACCTCATCGCGGAGGTCGAGGACCTCCTGGGCGAGGTCTCGGCGCTGACGCCGCACATCGGTCTCCTCCCAGCACTTGTCGCAGTGCTCGGAGCCCAGCCAGCAAGAACCCCCCTTGGCGTGGTAGATGCACGGGCTCTGTGCCTCGTACTCGGCGCCTGCCAACTCCCGGAGCCGCTCGGTCGTCAGGTCACTCGGCATCGGTCACCTCCAGGTGCTCGCCGCCACCGAAAGCGTCGATGGCCGCCTCGTATGCCGCCGCCCATATCCCGTCTTTGTAGGTGCCTCTGCTCTCGGTCTCGTCGACCTCTTCCCGCAGCCAAGCCACCACATCCGCTCGCTCCCGATGCCTCCCGAGCCTCACCCCCGCCTCGACGGCATCGAGGATGCGCTCCACCTCGCGCTCCGTCTCCCACAGCCGCAGCAGCAGCGCCGTGTCTCGGTCAGGGTCCGCCCACGGGTCCACGGGCGGAAGGTCGTACACCCACGCGGCACCCGTGACCTCGCCCTGGTNGTCGGTGCCGTGGGTGTAGGGGCCGGGGTGGGTGTCGCACCACCGGAGCACGCGACACCAGAGCGCCCACACCGAGCGGGCCTCCTCCTCGTCGCCCTCCCAGGCGAGGACCTGACGCACGGCCTCCTCGTGCAGGTCGTGCTGGGTGAGGCTGCCGGGCAGGTCCCAGCCGAGGGCGTGGGGGATGGCCAGGGCGTGACCTGTGTAGATGACGAGGTAGTGGGTGGTGCTCACGCGGTCCTCCTCTGGACTCGGTCAGGCAGCCGCCCCCAGATGGACCAGACCACCAGGTCGGCCAGCTGCTCCTCGGTGAGCGGCAGGACGGTAACGATGACCGAGCCCCGGCACAGGAGCATGGCGGGCGGGCTGGACGGGGCGATGTAGTAGATGGTGCGGCCGGAGTCCCTGTGGAGGGTGAGCCGCGGGATGAGTTGGTGGGCGATGCGCCGGTCCAGCTTCCAGGCGTGGCGCTGGGCCGCGGCGAGCTCGGCGCCGGCTCGGGCGCTGTCTCGGTTGTGGCCCACGCGCTCCCTCCAGCGGGCGATGGCGTGGGTGGTGAGGCGGAGGTGGGTCATGGTGACACCGGCCTGGGCAGATCGCCGCTCGCGGCCCCTGGCCGTCCAGCCTCTCGGTCGAGCGCGCGCGTGAGGCGGCCCCTCGCAGTCCTCGCGAGCGCTCCCCACCTCAGCATCTCCTCGTGATGGTGCTGGCACCTCTGGCACGGCTCACACCACTCATCCCGGTCGCCCCCATAGGGCCCCCACTCATCGACAGGACCGAAGCAGTCCTCGCCCACAGACAGGCGGACCGGCCTCCAGCAGGGCGGGCCAGGGTCGGGCGTGGTGTAGCCGTGGCCAACGTTCGGGTCGAAGATGGCGCTCATTGCGTCAGCCTCGGCCTCGGCCTCCCGCTCGCAGATGGTGGCGGAGCGCATGGCGGCGTGGTGTCTGTACCACCAGGCGCAGCGAGCGGCCTTGCGGGCCAGGGCGGCAATGGTTGTGTCGTCGGTCATGCCGGCTCACCCTGCTCCACCTCCCAGAGGTACTGCTCCGGGTCGTGGCAGCCATCGGCCTCGCCCACAGCGGGCCAGTCTCCGGTGCGCTTGTCTTCGATGGCTGCGCAGTAGCCCGACCTCCAGGCGAGGCGGATGGCCTTGGCTGCGGCATCCCGGTACTGCTTGGCCGACGGGAAGCCGGCGACCATGCCGATGGAGACCTCCGTCTCCTCGCGGACCTCGTCGAGGACCTTGTCCAAGCCGAGCGGCGTTGTGTCAACGCGCACGAGCTGGGCGCCTAGCTTCGGGCCCGGCATGGTCCTGTGGCGGTGCAAGAAGCCGCGGGCCCACTCCTGGCCCAGGTGCTCTATGCGGGCGCGGACAATGCCGTCCTTGACCCAGCGGATCTCGTAGGTGTAACGGCGGGCCATCAGGACACCTCCCTCGGCCACGAGATGCACTCCCGCAGGTCGGCGTGGTCGCCGTCGTGGCCCGCGCGGCGGGAGCAGTAGAGCGGTGTGGGTGTGGGCCACAGGTGGCCCCGGCGCTGTGCCTCCAGCTCGTCGTGGCGCGTGACGCAGCGAGCGCGGGCGCCGCAGAGCCGAGGGAGGGCGGTGGGCGCGTCAGGCCCAGGTCGAGCCTCCCCACCGCCCCTGGTCGCTCGGGTGTCCTCTGAGGTGCCGGGGGCCGCCCGGCGCGGTCCCATCAGGGCGTGAGTGGAGGTCATGGGGCCACCAGCTTGAGCCCGGTACGGTCACGGCCCAGACGCTTCCAGAGGCCCACGAGCTCGTAGAGGAACTCTGTCCTGGCGCGCCTTGGGTGCCACCCGAGTCCAGTGGCGGCCTTGTCTGCGCCAGAGATGAGAGCCAGCCCCTCCACGTCGAAGGCCCACGGCTGCGGCGGAGGCCACTGCATGAGCTGTACCACCTCGGTGGCGAGCATGACGTTGTCGGCTCGCTTGACCGCGCCGTGGTGCTCGTTCCACTCCTGGGGAGTGATGCCGAAGTGGTAGAGCACGACATCCTGGATGCGCGCCTCGACTGCTCGATAGGGCGCCATGGTCGGCGAGTGCTTCAGCGGCCGCGCCACGTCGGCGATGTACGCCTCGGAGGCGTCGTGGAGCAGACCGCACAGCCCGGCCATAGGGCCGCCCATCTCCTCGACGAGCCAGGACACGCGGACGCTGTGCTCGGCCACGGAGTAGAAGCGTCTAGTGTGACCGGTGAACCGACAGACCATCGAGAGCGCGTGCGCGATGTCAAGCGGATCGATGTCGTCAGGGTCTGGATTGAGCGGCTCAAAAGCCCGGCCTGTGTAGGTCTGGATCCAGGTCATGGGGTCACCTCGTCGGGTTCCTCGTAGGAGATCGTGATCACGTCGGACTCGGGCCAGTCCTCCCGGAGCCGCTCCATGTCCTCGTAGACGAAGAGCACACCGAGCACGCCAGGGGAGAGGCCGACCCTCTGTCCAGGGTGGGTGGTCTGGAGGGACCGCACGAGGCTGAGCGGGACGTAGGCGGCGCGCGTCATGCCGCCTCCCCGACCACCGCAGACCCGGCGAGCACCAGGAGCTGGAGCACGGCGCGGCGGTTGCCGTCGAGGGCGGACTCGGTCAGGTCCCAGAGGTCGAGCTGGGCGGGCGAGGTGGGCACTCGCTCAGCGTCCCTGCGGATGGTCCTGGCTCGCTCCGTCCAAGCTGTCCACGCCTTCTCGCCGAGGCGCGTCTGCATCTCGGCGATCTCGATGTAGCAGGGCACGGAGGCCATCTGGTGGAGGGCTCCGAGGTCCTGCTCCAGGGCGTCGACCTTGTCGGCCAGGCCCCGAACGTCGGCGGACGCCTCCTGCAGGCCGCTGATGACCCTCGAGAGCCTCGGGGCTGCGCTGATGGCCTGGTCGTTGGCCTCCACCGCCACCCCGAGCTGGTGGCAGAGGCGTCCGAGGATGCCCAGGGCGGCGTCGCGCTGCTCCACCACGCCCTGGGCCAGGGCAGCGAGGTGCTCGCGGTCGATGGTGGCCTCGGGGTCGCCGGTGAGGATGCTCCCCAACTCCACGCCGACGGCATTCCACTTGCTGGCCTCCTCGTCCAGCTCGGACCAGTTCCGCTTGCGCTCCTCCAGATCCCGGCGAGCCTCGGCGAGTCGGCTCCGGATGGTCTCGACCTCGGCCCGCGCCTTGGCCTTGGAGACCACCTCGAGGTCCTTGCGCAGGTCGTCCCGCTCCGTGCGGAGCTCCGCGAGCTGCTCCACCAGCGCGCGGTTGGCCTTGGCCAGGAGGGCAGGGTCAGCTGGCGGGGGCTCGGGGGTCTCCTCGGTCACCGTCCAGCGGTGGGTGCGGTGCCCGTCCTCGGTCGCGGTGGGTGTGGGCACCACGTAGCCGTGGCGCTCCAGCTTGACCAGTCGGCCTCGGGCGGCCGGGACAGAGATCCCGAGTACTCTGGCGAGCTCAGAGGTGATGAGACCGGGATGGGCAGTCACAGCCTCCAGCGTCTCGCGCTGGGCGGGGGTCAGGTCGTCGCGGTGCATGGTGTCCTCCGGGTCGGGTGCCTGCTCCTCCGATGGGGCGGGCGGGTCGGTGTCCAGAGTCCTGGACGGATGTGCGTCTGGGCGTCCAGAACTCTGGACGGGGTAGAGGCGGGCGCCGACCTGTCGGACCGTGTCCGCGGGCAGATGGGCGCGCAGGGTGTGGAGGTCGATGCCGACCTCCTGGGCCAGACGGGCGGCGATGACGCCGGGTTCATCCCAGACCGCACGGACCAGGCGAGAGATGGCCTCCAGGTCGATGGGCTCCTCCTCGCTGGCCATGCGCAACTCGAGTTCGCCGACGGTGACCGCCCGGTAGTGCTCACCGCAGACCCGGACGTACTCGCCTCGGCCCACACTCACCGAGTGAATGCCGCGCAGGGGGCAGCCTGGGACTGCGCAGGGGTCGCCCACGGGCGGGTGGGTGCCGACGGAGTAGTCGCGCCGGGAGTCGCCACCGAGGCCGGGGTGGGAGACAGCGATGTTGCAGCGCTCGGTCATGTCGGCCTCCCCGTGGTCGACGCGACCGAGAAGCGGCAGACCCACACCCAGGGATCGGCGTCCCACCCGAGCCCCCGCTTGGCATAGAGGGAGTCCCAGAGTACGGCGAACCACTCCCACGCCGCGTCGGAGATGTTGGCGTCGTCCAGTCCGGCGCGCGCCATGTCCACGCCGAGCCGCTGCCGCTCGTCGAACGGCCAGCCCTCGGCGACGCACCCGAGCCGCGTGATGTCCTGCACCCGCTCCACCCACACGTCCTCCACGCGGAGCCAGATTCGGGCGAGCCGCTTGGGCATGTGGATGGAGGGGCGGCGCAGACTTGCGCGCCGTGGACTCTCGCTGCTCGGCCACCTCCACGACGGGTCACAGACGGGCTCCCCGTCCGCGTCGTAGAGGGGTGAGTGGATGGCCCATCGGAGAGCCTCCCGCACATAGAGCAGGTCCCCGGGCGAACCGAAGGGGGAGCGCAGGATGTCTCCCCAGTCATGGTGCGGCTTGCCACGCGCCGCTGGGGTCTCCCAGTACCACCGCCACAGCGGCCCAGGCTCTTGCCCCGCCATCTTGGCGTGGCCTCGGCACCCGGGATGAGCCGTTGCGGGCTCTGGCTGTGGCCTCACGGGCCTCCGGTCCTCGGTCTGTCGACCCTCCAGGATGGCGCGCACCACGGAGCCGGTGCAGAGCAGGGGCAGTTCGCGGGTCATGCCGCCACCTCCATGAGCGCCTCGACATGGGCGATGCCATCCGGGGTGATGTAGAGCCGCCCCTCGTCGTCCCGGTCGAGCAGGTCGGCGCGGATGAGGCGGCTCACCTCGCTGCTGAGATTCTTGGGCTCGACGCCGATGTCCTCGGCGATGTCGCGCACGGTCAGCGCCCCGGGCTCGTCGTAGACGCAGCAGAGGGCGTGGAAGGCGCGGGTGTGCTTGGCGGGGGTCGTCATGCGGTCCTCCTCTGGATGAGCGCCCGTCCTCGGCGCGTGAGGGTGAGGGGCCTCCGGCCCCTGGCGGGCCGTCTGATGAGGCCGAGGTCGGCCAGCCCTGCGACGACGTACCGCACCTGACGGGTACTCACCCCGACATCGGCGGCGTACTCCGCGGGCGTGACGGGCTGCTCATCGAGGGCCAGGAGCAGGTCCAGGCGTCGGTGGGTGAGTCTCATGCCACCACCTCCTCGACCGTCCCATCGGCCCCCACTCGCACCCGGGGCTCGGGCAGGGCCAGCGACGGCGGTGTCACGCCGGCGAGAGCGTGCCAGGGCCAGTCGCTGCGGACCTGGCCCTTGGTGAGGAGCCACCGCCCAAGGTCCGCCTCCTGACGGAGAGCCAGATCCTCCTGCCAGCGGGCCAGGCTCTCGATGTCGCTCCAGTGCCCTGCGGGCAGCACCCAGCACCGCCGCAGCAGCCTGGGCAGCAGTAGCGCGGTCACCATGGCGTCGGCCGCCGCACCGTGGGCGGGGTAGGCGATCCTGTGCCTGGCCGCCGCGGCGGCCAGCGAGTGCCCGCCCTTCGAGTACCGGTCCACCTCCCGCGACCAGACCATCGAGTCCAGCCAGGGCCAGGCCAGCGGGCCAGAGGGCTCCATGTCCAGACGCCCGATCTCGGCCGAGAGGTGCCCGAAGTCGAACGGCGCGTTCCAGGCTGCGCACACGCCTCGGATGGCGGCACACAGGTCGGGCAGGGCCTCGGCGAAGGTGGGCGCGTCGGCCACGTCCTCGTCGGCGATGCCATGCACAGCCGTCGCCCCTGCCGGGATAGGCACGGGCGGACGGATCCGCGTCGAGTAGGCCACCGACGGCTCGCCCACGCCGAGGGTGAGGTGGACCACGGCCACCTCGACCAAATGCGAGCTCTCCGGATCCAGCCCTGTCGTCTCGGTGTCGATGACCGAGATCTCCATGCCGCGGAGCCAGCTCATGCCGCCACCGCCTCGGCCTGCTCGGCCTCCACCGTCCGCAGGTAGACCGCGGGCGCAGCCTCGGGGAAGTCCCCAGACCAGTCCTGGACCCGGTCGACCCACACAGGCCACCAGCCCCACCGCAGCGCGCGGCGCAGGGCCAGGCGCAGGTGCAGGTCAGCGACGATCTGCCGTCCGGTCGAGGCGCGGCCCCAGCTGCGACCGTCCACGAGCACGTGGACACCGTCGGAGTCCTCGGGGACCTCGATGGTGACCGGCCCGAGGTCGCCCAGGGCGTCCAGGCCGCGGCGCAGGCGCTCGGAGGGAGCACGGCGGAGGGCGTCCACCAGGGCCTCGTAGTGGTCGACGTCGGCCTGTGCACTGGCGATGGCAGTCTCCGCCGCGGAGACACGGCCGCGGGCCTCCTGGAGCTGCTGGGCGGCACGCTCGCGGAGGGCGTCCTGGGTGCGGGCGATGTCCATCCGGGTGCGAGCCACGGTCTGGGCCCCCTCCTCGGGGCGGTCCACCTCGGGCCGCTCGGGCGTGGGCGCGGACTCGGGCCGCTCGCCGAGGGCCTGCTGGGCGCGGTCCCACGCGCGCTGGTCGGCCTGCTGGTCGGTGAGGGCGTCCATGACCCGCTCCCTCTTGAGGACTCGGTCTCGGGCCTCCTGGACCCGAGCCTCGGCCTGCTGGTGGGTGTCGCGGGCGTCGATGACCGCTGCCTCTGCCTGCGCCCTGGCTTGGTCCATCTCCTCGCGGCCACGGTCGCGGGCCTCCTGCCATGCGGTCTCTGCCTGCTCGTGGGCCTGCTCAGCGCGCATGACCTCGGCGAGGAGAGCCTCGGTGTCGATGTAGCCATCAGAGCCACAGGTGGGGCAGCGCCCGTCCTTGGCCTGCTCCAGCGCGGCGCGGGCCTCGTCGGCCTTGCGCTCGGCCCTCCCGGCGGCCTGGCATGCCTCGTCCACGTAGGCGGGCTCCTGTGGGCTCGAGGCTGCCTCGGCGGCACGCAGCGCCACCAGGGCCGCGCTCTCGGCCCGCTGGGCCACCTCGAGCCGGCTCTGGGCGGCGTGCACGTCGTCCCGAGCGCGCGCCAGGGCTCCCACGTCCACCTCGGGACGCTCCCCGAGCTCGGCGGCGCGGCGGTCCCAGTCGGCGATGTGCGCCTCCTGCTCCTGGTGGTCCTGGCGCTCGGCCAGGTACTCGTCCCAGGCGGCCACGGCGCGGAGGGTGTCCTGGGCCTCCACCACCTGCTCGGGGGTCACGGTCTCCACGCCCTCCTGGTGCTCCAGGGAGGCCAGGGTCTCCCGCGCGGACTCCAGGGAGCCGCTGGCGTGGTCCAGGCGTCGGCGGGCCTGCCGGCGGTCATCCATGGCGGCATTGGTCGTCGTCGGGTCGCCCTCGCGGGACTTCTGCCCGGCCTCGGCCATGAGGCGGGCCACCTCGTCGGCGTCCTCTCCCGGCAGGATGGCGGCGAGTGCGTTGCGGAGGGGGCGGCCCCCGCCTGCTCCCTCGGCCAGCTCCACCCAGGCCATGGGGACCGCGAGCAGCCGCCCGACGTGGACCTTGCCCACCTGCCTGCCGAGCCCCTTGATCGCGGCCTGGAAGGCGGCCTCAGAGGTGTACTCGCGCGGGCCGTCGTCGCTCGTGATGGTCCGCGTCTGGCTGCGCTTGCGGGTCATCGTGCGCCGGATGGTCGAGCGGGCGGTGACCAACTCCACCTCGGCGCGCTTGCTGCCGTCGTGGATGGCGTCGGCCGGGAAGGGCTTGCCCCGGCTGTCGGTGCCCCAGAGGGCAAAGCACACGGCCTCGAGGAGGGTGCTCTTGCCCGACTGCGAGGGGCCGGCGACGGTGTTGGAGCCCCTCGGGTCCAGCACCTGCTCGTAGTCGGTGTACGGGCCGAGGCCCTTGATGCGGATGGCTGTGAACATGGCCTCTCCCAGGCGGGAGCCCCCTACATGGGGGGCCCGTCCTCGTGGTTCTCGGTGACAGTCTCGACGCGCACGGGTTCGCGCGCCTCGTGGCGTCGATTGATCTCGTCGTCGGGGTCATCCTGGGGCTCGGGGAGGGCCGCGGGCTCGTCGACGATGCCGAGGGCGGCGGCGCCGGTGGTCGGGATCTTCACCGGGGTGGCGGAGGTGTCGATGATGTCCGCCCGGGAGTCCATGGACAGGGCGCGGACGGCCTCGGTGTCGTCCACCACAGCCCACCCACGACTCACGGCGTAGTGGAGTGCCGTCTTCATGCTCATCTCGACCGGCCAGACGTGCCAGGTGGAGCGGTCCTTGGCCCAGCCGCCCTTGCGCTCGGCGTAGCGGTAGCTGTCGGAGCCCTCGCGACGCTGGGCGATGACCTTGAGGGGCACCCAGCCCGTGAACAGACGCACGCCCTGCTCCTTGACGGACACGACGATGCCGCGCAACTCCTCCCAGGTGGTGGGCGGGTTGTCGATGTCGATGTCGAGTTTGACGACCTCGCCCAGCTCCACATCGAGCTCGTCCTCGTGGCCCACCGGGATGGCGACTAGCGTGACGCCGGCGCGGCGGGCCAGGGCCACCAGGCCGCGGTGAGAGAGCTGGTACTGGAGTTGGGGCTGCTCCCCCATGCGGGGCCGGCGGGGGATGGCATACGCCAGCGCAGCGGGCCCGGTCCCTGGCATGATGCCGGTGAGTCCGGCGACGGCGATGACCTGGGCCACACTCATCCGCGTGCAGTCGTAGAAGTCCTGGGGATTGCGGGCGGCCATGGCCGAGGCCGACAGGGCGGCCATCACGCGACCGGCGGCCTCCTGGGCGCGTTCTTCGCCGACCCACTCAACCAGCATGGTGTGAGCCATGCCGAGTACGTCGGCCTTGAAGTCTTTGGCGGTTCGCTTGTTCACTTGGGCTCTCCATAGGAACGGAGTGACCAGCTAGGCCGGCCCTCCTTGGTGTACTCGTCTGCGATCTCCGGGTGGTCGGCCCGGAGCCGCTTGGCGTCGATGCTCCTGCGTCCGGCCACGTCCACGCGCTGGACCCGGCTCCCGTCGCCCATGAGCAGGCGGCGGTGGTCGCCCATGCGCTCGTCGATGAGGTGCTGGAGGCGCTTGGCCTCGGTCTGGTCGGCCTTGATGGCGGCCTTGCGGCGGCGCCACTCCTCCACCATGCCGGCCTCGGCCTTGTCGGCCTCCCGCGCGTCCTCGGTGGGCCTGCGGTCGAGGAGGTAGCGCCCGGCAGCCGCGCTCCCGTCCATCGGCGGAGGCTCCTCGCCCACCAGGTGCCGCTCTCGCCACTCGCTCACGCGCTCCAGCAGGCGGCGCTGGGCGTCCTCGTCGCGGTGGAGGCGGTAGATGATGAGGTCGTGCCCGACCAGCGCCACGAGGTCCCACCAGGGCAGGCCCGTGCACTCCAGGTACCAGTAACACTGGATCGCGTACTGCCTCGGGAAGAGGCCCTCGTGGTAGTCGGCCACGCTGGCGATCTCGCCGCCGGTCTTGTCCCACTGGTCGTAGCGGGCGCTGATCTTCGCCTCGATCCCGAACTCGGGAGCCTCCAGCGAGGGGGCGATGGCATCAGGTGAGGCTACGGCCCACGGGTGCTCGGGATGGACGATGAGCAGGTCGTCGCAGTGCTCGTAGGCGTGGCCCGTCTCGTCCTCGTAGGTCGCGAGCACAATGGGCTCCATCCTGTGGCCGAGGGCGAAGCGGCGCAGAGTCGCGTCGTCGTGGTCCTCGACGTGGCCGAGGATGCGCTGTCCGTACTCGTCCCAGGCGGATCGCCACTTGTTGACGCCGAGGACGGCTGCGGCGCTGGTGCCGCCGATGCGGTGGTCTGCGCGGCGGGCCTCGAGCCAGCCGGCGCGGTCGTAGCGTTCGATGATCATGGGGTCACCAGGGGGTCGAGAGGTAGAGGTAGAGGATGCCGCCGACGATGCCGCCCCAGGCGCCGCAGATGCACCACGAAAGCGCCTCGCGCTGGAGGGGGGTCACAACTCCACCCCATGCTCGAGCAGGTCGGCCTGGATGTCGTCCAGTCGTCGCTCGGCGTAGGTCAGCGCGTCGTCACGCTCGACGAGGGCGCGCGCCAAGGCTCCGTAGATGGAGCCCAGCGCGCCGAAGGCCGCCTGCGCGAGGGCCTCCAGAGCATCGCCGTGCTCCAGAATGTACCGCTCCACGATGGCGCGACCCTCCGACGTGGTGGCGCAGTGGCCCTGGAGCAGGGTGGTCGAGTCGTAGGTGCACAGAGAGTAAAAGCACCCGCCGCCCTTGCTCACGACGGCACTGCCAGACAGGCGCATCCGGCCAGAGCCTGGTGCAACCTCGACCCTTGCCTCGGCGCTGTCCGGGGCGTCCCGCTTGAGGTAGCTGTCGCCATTCTCGTAGATGACCCAGACCATCATGCCTCCTCGGTCATCGACTGCGCGATGACGATGCGTGCCGCGCGCCGAAACTGCGCCGCGAGTGGGTGAGTGAGGCCGTCCGGTGCGCCTCGGACAGCGCCATGTGCCCCCAGGTGAGAACCGACACGAGGTCGGGGTCGTCGTCGAGCCCGTCCTCCATGCGTCGGCGCTGGATGTGCTGGATGGCGTCCAGGCGCAGGCCGGCCTGGGTCAACCGGCCGCGCTCGATGGCTCCGACGAGGCTGTTGGCGAGCTCGGTGGCGTCGCGCAGGTCGGAGCGCTGACGACAGCGGGAGACGGCCTCGTACAGGCGGTCAGCGGCGCTCATGCTGCCACCCCGCCGAACAGCGGCCCGGGGGCCACGACGGAGGGGGCAAGCGCGGCCGGGGGCTTCTCCTCGCCGGCGGCCCTGAGGAAGGCCTGCACCTCGGGGATGTACCCGAAGCGCTCGACCTCGCGGAGAGCGTCCTCGGCGAGGATCCGGTTGCGGCGCGCGGGCGGTTCGTAGGTCCAGAAGACGTAGTCACCGGCCCGGTTGGCGGCCTCGACGAGCGCCTGGTGGCGGTCGGAGCCGGGGGTGTGGCCCTGGGTGGCTTCGTCGATGGCGAGGATGAGATCGTCGAGGTGTGGGTGCATTATGGCCTCCAGTCATAGGGTGACTATGAAGGTTCGTGATGCACGTCAAACACCTCGTGAATATTTTTTGGGGCGCCCGCTGCAGACCTGGGCTATTTCGAGATCCATGGCCGGCCGGCTCGATGCGGTCAGATTCTGACCTCTCCGGCGGCTACCGGTGGCGTCTAGTTGTGTAGCGACTAACTCAGTTGCGCTCCGGGATGACCATGGATAGTCATCTGGTGAATGGAGTGAAGATGGACTACCGGTCATGGATGGCCGCCCGCACCGAAGGACGATTCACGCAGCAGGCCCTGGTCGACCTGCTGCACGGCGCTGGAGTCCGGACGAGCCAGTCTCAGGTCAGCTCCTGGATCCGTGGGGTCACCATCCCGCGCCCGTACAAGGCCAGCGCCCTCCACCGCTTGCTCGCCGAGGACGAGGTGGATCTGGCTTTGGTCCGGCGCCTGTATGCCGAGGCCGACCGAGCCAGGGCGGAGGCAGCATGAGGACCCCGCGCCGCATTCGCCGCGATGGCGAGCAGGTCGCTCACCTCGCCCTGACCATTGACCTCCCCGGCTACGGTCGGGCCTGGTCGACCGGATGCCACCTCGTGTGGCCCATGGACAGCCGCGTGAAGGACGCCGGCCTGGCCCACGCGCTGTGTCCGGCGTGCGCCGAGTACCAGCGGCGAGCCTACGCCTACGCCGACGCCGTGTCGGTGGTTGAGCAGCCAGAGACGCCCGCCGAGCTGCGGAGGGGGCAGTGAGGCGCCCGGCTCTCTTCGCCGAGCTCTGCTGCGGTAGCGCTGCGGTGACCCTGCGCCTCCTCGGCGGGCCCCATGCCAAGCCCCCGATCTCGTCACTTCGCGGGCCAGTCCTCGACCGCCTCGATTCGTGGGTCGCCCCTGTTGCTGGCGAGCCTTCGGCACCGGGCGCAAGCGAGGAATCGCCTCCCGCCAAGCGGCTTTGCTTGGCGACCGCAGCCCATGATGCACTTGGGCCAGCGGTTGTACATCGCGCCTTCGACGCTGTGTCCAGTGATGTGCTCCGACTGGCTGTCGCAGACCTCAAGGTTCTCGATGCGGTTGTCGATTTTGTCGCCGTTGAGGTGGTGGACGACCTCACCTGGCCGGAGAGCGCGCCCAAGGTGCATCTCCATGACCATGCGGTGCTCCCGGATGTAGCCCCTCTTGTCTGGGGGGCTGTGCGGGTAGTCAGCAGGGGGCCGGACCATGAGGTAGCCGGCGTGAGTCAGGTACTTCCCGCCATTCCAGCGGGGGCACCCAGACCCAGTCATGCGTTGCCTCGATGCCTCGCGCCACTCCACCGTCTGGGGCGGCGGGCGCGTTCCATTCTCGCGGTGGCGCTTCGCCACCAGCAGGTATCGACACTGCTTGGAGCAAGTCAACCGCTTGCCCTTCGTGGGTGCTCCGCAAATCTCACAGGCCATCATAGCCTCCTTACGAGAAGTATAGCACATGCGTGGTAGACCCGCCATGTTTGCGGAGCTATGCTGTGGTTCGGCAGCTGTCACGTTGCGGTTGCTTGGTGGTAGCCACGCTAAGCCCCCCATAAGTTACATGGGATCAAAGAGGGGCTACGCCCACGCCATCCTCGAAGTGCTCGGCCTCCGCTCCGGCATCGGCGCTGACGCCGTGCTGCTGTGCGACCCTGGCCCCTGGTCCCGTGTGTGGTCCGTGCTGACCCGCCCCGAGGGCTGCCGTGCTGTCGCCGACATCATCCGGGGATGGAGCGACGAGGAGCCCCGCGCCCTGTGGGAGCGGTTGCGGGCCGAGCGTCCGCTGGAGGGAGCGGTGGGCGTGGCGCAGTACCTCGTCATCTCGGCGAGCAACCNGCTNATCAACGTCGACCACGACGGGGAGNGGTGGAGCAAACACGGGCGAGGGTGGGNCNACGTTCGGGGGCGANNCGTTCGCGACGGANCCGCTGAGGGTTGCGGGGTGGCTGGTTGGCACCGGATGGACCAGGGGTGACGGCGCGCTCTGTGTCGCGCCAGGCGCGGTTCCCGATGGTGTGAACCCGGCGATCAGCCTCGGCGGCATGGCTCGCGGTGTCCTCTCCTCCCTCCCCTGGCCCCCCGTGCTCATCGGGCGGGATGCGCGGGAGGTGAGCCCGAGGGAGGTGGCNGGGTGGCTACGGAACGTGAGCCCAGAGTCGCCGCTGCCGAACGAAATAGATAGTGACGGTAGCAACNCCGTACTTCTCCGCCATAGCCCTCGCGGGCTCGGCNCTGGTTCGGATGTCGCGGACTGCCGCCCTCGTCAGTTTGGCCCTGGGGTGGGACTCTCCGATCTGGTGCGTCCCGTGGCTCCGCTTGTCGGCGATGTTCTCCCGCTGGGTGCCCCACGCGAGGTTGATGGCGGCATCGTTGTCTCTGGAGCCGTCGAGGTGGCGAACGACCATCCCGTCAGGCCGGGGCCCATGGAACGCAATGCAGACCAGCACGGACACCCTTCGGTGAATGCGTCGTCCGCCAGTACAGAGGACCAGCTTTCGATACCCGTCCTTGTCGACGCCCCCCTTAAGAGGTCGCATGGTGTAAATGGAACGAATCTCCCCCGCGTCGGACACCTGGTACTCGGGGGCTTCGGCAACAACTCTCCACTCGGTCATGATATATCTCCTAGCAACTCCACCATATCATATGGCGGACTGCCAGACAAGCTGCCTGATGGATGCTACATTTTCGTAGATCCTCCATACCAGGGGACCACGCCCTACGCCCACGCCCTCCCCCGTGAGGACGTGCTCGACATGGCTCGCCGGTGGTCCGACGCCGGAGCCGTGGTGTGCATCTCCGAGGCCGAGCCGCTGCCACTGGACGGGTGGCACCACGTCGACATCACGGCGGAGAGAAGGGGCCAGAAGCGCACCTTCAGCAAGCAGCAGCGCGAGTGGCTCACCCTGAACCGCGAGCCCGCCGTCGACCTCAACGCACAACGCAGCCTCTTTGGAGTCTGACATGATCCGCCTCCAGTCCACCCTGGGCCGCTGGGCCCGACGCCTCGGCCACACCTCTGTCACCACCATCGCCGTGTGGACGCCGCTCCTCCTCGAGCTCGGCGAGCGAGGCATCGCCGTCTTCGTGATGCACTGCCCCGCCTCGTGGCTGTGGGGCGTCATCCGCGAGCGCTGGGGAGAGGAGCCGTCCTGGGGCCTGCGCCTGGGCCAGTGGTCAGTGTGGGTGGAGCTGTGGTGACCCGCATTTTCGTCGGCGACTGCGTGGAGTCGATGCGATCCCTCCCCGATGCCTCGGTGCAGTGCTGCGTGACGAGCCCGCCGTACTGGGGCCTCCGCGACTACGGCTGCGAGGGCCAGCTCGGACTGGAGCAGACGCCCGAGGAGTACCTGGCCGGCATGGTGCGTGTGTTCCGCGAGGTGCGGCGGGT
>JGI11705J14877_10000155_pt1 | contig 42372 bp, 32 predicted proteins | sample Etolaghawater15m_FD_14877 | JGI IMG/M metagenome (IMG submission 14877) | reverse complement strand
AGCATATCCTGTTTAGTTGGTCAAAAAACATTAACTAAATATTTTAAATAAATTATTTATGGAAAATAAAATAAAAAAACGCGTCATCTTTACAGCAATATTTGGTAACTATGATGATGTGCCACATATTGCCGAACAGATGGTTGACAAAAACTGTGATTACCTTCTGTTTTGTGATCGAGATATAGTACCAGAGCCGCCTTGGGAAATCATAAAAATTGACACATCACCCCATGGTTTTTCCGCTACAAATCGATGGATTAAATTGTGCTCACATCAATGGTTAACTGATTATCAAGAATCTATATATATAGATGGTAATATTCAACTAAAATATTCTCTTTCATCAATATTTGATTTGCTAACCGAGAGGAACCACTGTGTTTTAATAAAGCATCCGAAAAGAGATCGCGTACTCACGGAGTTGTTGGCATGTTTTGTTATGAAAAAAATAAGTTTTTTTGAGAGTCTACATCACGCTGCTAAATTAGGTCACAACCAGTTCTTTGATAATTACCATTTAACAGTTAATAGATTGATTTGTCGCCGGCTTGACATTGACAAAGTTAACAATGTATTTGAATCTGTTTTTCAAGGTTATTTGTCCGGACCACGCCGTGATCAACTACATATGCAGCCGGTGCTTCAACAGAACAAGCTTAAACCTTGGCTACTTTCTCCGCAGGATGCCGCTCGTTTTTTTAATATAAAACCACATAAGAATGATGCTTCAATTAGTCGATATAGAAGAAAAATAAAGAACCTAAAAATCGAGACGAGAAAAGCGTTATTGTGTATGCCAGTTTATATGTTGTTATATGGTATTTATATTGTTAGTTTTTGGCTTGGTAAAAAAAGAGGTTGAAATGAAAAAAAATAAAATTACCATCGCTTTTTTTGGTATCACCCGATCGCTACCTTACACGATAGAATCGATAACAAAGAATATCATAGATCCCGCGCTCAGCGTTTCAGATGTATTAACTATTGGTCACTTTTTTTCCATTAGCCAAATTAAGAATGATCGAAGCAAAGAGTATGGGTATTGCAATCCACTTGACTACCGATTGTTAAATCTTGATCACGTAACTGTTGAACCCCCCGACCTTTGTCTAATGCAATGGGATCATGATAAAATACTGAGTTTTGGTAATCCATGGTGTGATAATGGCGCATCATTAAAAAACTTGATCCATCAACTCCATTCACTGCATCAAGTGACAACCGAAGCGCTAGCACGGCAATCTGACTTAGTACTCTTTTGCCGTCCCGATTTAATGTATCATGATAATTTTTCTCCGGTATTATATCGAGTATTGAAAGATGTATCGAAAAATAGAAGAGGGATATATGTTCCATTCTGGCAATGGAACGGTGGCCTTAACGATCGTTTTGCTATCTGTAGTGGTGAAGCGGCGATCCATGCTTATGGCTCCAGAGTGACTAAAGTGATTGATTATTTAGAGACGACTGGAAAAGTGCTGCATGCCGAGCAGTTTCTCGGTCAAGTAATTGCGAATGCTAGAATTAAGGTTCGTCCGATGCGTTTACGAGCGAGTCGCGTCCGTCTTGGCGGATCGCTCCGTCGTGAATCATTCTCTTTTATTAGTCATATGAAATGGAGAAAAGTTCTTGCTAGGAAGCTTTCAAAATGGCGTTAATTTTATCTATTTTTAAAAAAGTTGCCTCATGTCGATCAATCGATTAGGGCCATTAGGTTGGCGTGGTTTTATCTACTCGGTGATGATGTATAGTCTGTTGACACCGCTACTGTTAAGATTGTGGCTGCGCGGTCGTCAACACCCCGGTTATCGTCACCACTGGCGGCAGCGCTTAGGATTTCAGTTAGACAATTACCCAACCCATGCGATATGGGTGCATGCCGTCTCAGTTGGAGAGACAGAAGCGGCAGCACCGCTGCTACGACGCTTAATTGATCGTGGCGAATCGCTACTGGTCACAACAACGACACCAACCGGAGCGGATCGGTTACGTCAGCTATTTGGTGACCGAATTCATCATTGCTATCTACCGTTTGATACACCGTTTACTGTTAAGCGATTTTTACAACAGCTCAAACCGCGGCTCGCTATTATCATGGAGACCGAGCTGTGGCCTAATTTACTTGTCGCTTGCAGCACGGCGCAGATACCGCTGCTACTAGCAAATGGGCGGTTATCACAACGGAGTGCCGATCGATACCGCCGATTCCACGGTTTAACGTCCGCTCTATTAGCGCAGATCGATATCTTGGCAGTGCAGAGTTGCGCCGATGGTGAACGCTTCATCAATCTGGGTGTTCCGGCGTCGCGTGTTAGGGTGACCGGCAACCTTAAGTTTGATCGACAGCCTCCACCCGACATCGTAACGGCGGGTAAGCAACTGCGACATCAGTTAGGTGCAATGCGACCCATCTGGATTGCTGCGAGTAGTCGAGAGGGTGAGGAGACGCGACTACTTGATGCGTTGAGTATTGTACGGCAGCACTATCCCGATCTATTGATGATACTAGCGCCTCGCCATCCACAGCGAGCCGATGCGATAGCGCATCTGTGTCAACAGCGTGGACTACGCATAGCGCGCCGCTCCCGGGGTGATAACTGCTCACCCTCCTGTGATCTGCTACTCGGTGATCAACTTGGCGAATTGCTACTACTCTATGCCGCTGCTGATATCGCGTTTGTCGGTGGCTCACTCCTACCCTTTGGCGGTCACAATCCGCTAGAGCCGGCCGCCTTGGGGATCCCGATCGTGATGGGGCCATTTCGTTTCAACTTTAATGAGATTAGTCTGAAATTAGAGCAGGCGGGTGCACTTCGGTCTGTTCATGATGCAGCGACACTAGCAGCCGTGCTAATTGAGATGATGGCGGATCCGGAACAGCGTCAGCAGATGGCAAGTGCCGGCCGTCGAGTTGTCATGGAGGGGCAGGGGGCAACCGAGCGCCTATTAGGTTTAATCGCACAGCTCGATCCAAAATAGGCAGAGGCTTACCGAGTTAGTGTGTGATCATCGACTGCTATCGTGGCGTTTCTCATGCTGATTATCGGCAAACTGTATCCGATAGAGCTCCGCATAGATCCCACCCTCCGCAAGTAACTCGCGATGGCTCCCCTGCTCAACTATCTGACCCTGATCGAGCACCACAATCCGATCGGCACGCTCAATAGTTGAGAGGCGATGGGCAATGACGAGCGTGGTACGCCCGGCCATTAAAGGCTCTAACGCCGCCTGAATATAGCGCTCCGATACCGTATCAAGCGCTGAGGTCGCCTCATCAAGGATGAGAATCGGTGCATCTTTTAAGATCGCCCGGGCGATAGCAATGCGCTGCCGCTGCCCCCCGGAGAGCATTAAACCATTCTCACCAACGAGCGTATTCAGCCCGTCCGGTAGTCGATCGATAAACTCCAACGCATGAGCAGCCGCTGCTGCCGTTCGAATGTGAGCAATCGGTGCTTGCTCAAGGCGACCGTAGGCGATATTGCGACCGATCGTGTCATTAAACAGGGTCACATGCTGGGTCACAATGGCTATCTGCGAGCGCAGATCAGCGAGCGCCACATCACGAATATCGATACCATCGATCAGGATCCGCCCCGCGGTTGTTTCATAAAAGCGGGGGAGTAGACTCGCTAAAGTTGATTTACCCCCACCCGATCGTCCCACCAGTGCGACCGTCTCACCCGCTTGAATAGTGAGCGAGATGGATCGGAGAATCGATCGTTCGGGGACGTTTGGATAGCAGAAGTCAACCGCATCAAAAGTGACCGCACCGGCCACCGGCGTTAACGGGGATAACCGAATGTGGCCGTGATCCGGCTCTGGTGGCAGATCGATAAAGCGAAACACACTCTCGGCGGCAGTGAGTCCACGCTGTAGGGTGGCGTTAATTCGGGTCAACCGCTTAGTCGGTGATAGCATCATCATCATTGCGGTGATAAACGAGACGAAGGTACCGATGCTCATCTCACCGTTAACCGCCGCTTGGCTACCGATGTAGATGACGCCTGCCGCGGCTGAAACCGATACCATCTGCACCAGTGGCACGCTCGCAGCGCTGACCGCTTGTAGCTTCATATAGCTCTTCTGGTTACGCTGGTTGATCGCGGCAAATCGATCGCGCTCATAGCGTTCGCCACCAAACACTTTAACTACCCGCTGTCCAGCAATTGTCTCCTCGGCAATCTCCGTCACATCGCCCATCGACTCCTGTAGCCGCCGACTGTAGCGACGAAAGAAGCGGTTGAGTAGCGCAATAGTCTGCGCAACCAGCGGCGTGCCGATCAGCAGTAGCAGCGCCAGTTGCCAATCGATCCAGAACATCCAACCGAGCAGTCCAATCACCGTTAAGCTATCACGTACTAGTGTGGTGATCACCTCGCTGCTTGCGCCAGCGACCTGCTCTACGTCATAAATGAGCTTTGAGACCAGCTGTCCAGTTGGGGTGTTATCGTAGTAGCTGACCGGAAGGCGCAGCAGTTGATCAAACATCTGTTCACGCAACTGCATAATCACCTGTCGTGTCACCCATGCCATCCAGTAGCCGGAGAGAAAGGTGGCAAGACCACGCAGTAGAAAGATGCCGATCAGGATCAGCGGCACCCGCTGCACCATCGCCATATCGCGTTCGACAAAGCTGCTATCGAGCAGCGGCTGCATCAGGGCGGCAAAACCGGTCTCAGTGGCGGCAGCCACTGCCATCGCAAGTAGCGCGACCAGCAGAGGGCGCCAGTGTGGACGCAGATAGCGGGAGAGGCGACGAAATAGTATCCCACCGGAGAACGAATTTGGATGGTGGGGCGTCACCGCCGCCGCCTCCGCTCCGGATAGAGTGACGGCTGTCCCGCCGGTCGAGTCTTAAAGCGGCGGTGCAGCCAGAGATATTGCGCCGGCATCGCCCGCGCCCACGACTGTAGTAGGGCATTGATACGGGTCGCATCGCGCACATCGTGGCCGGTTGGAAACTGCTTCAGTTCCGGCAGGATACGGATATCGTAGCCGCGCCCCTGGGGCAGGCGGCGTGGCACATAGGGGACGACCGCTGCGCCGGTGGCGGCGGCGAGACGGGCCGGGGTAATCACGGTCATTGCCGGGATCCCCATAAACGGAGCAAAGACGCTCGCTCGCTGACCAAAATCTTGATCCGGCAACATCCAACACACCTCCCCACGCCGCAGCGCCCGCATGAAAGCGCGTAGATCATCGTGCGGGATCGCGCCGCGATAGTAGTGCTCACGGCGGCGACTGACCATCGCCTCAAACAGCGGGTTGCGCCGCTGCCGTTTATACATAAACGTGAGCGGTTGGTGCGCATTGAGGAGTCGTCCGCCAATCTCAAACGCGGCGAAGTGACCACTGACTAAGATCACCCCGCGCCCCTTCGCTCGCGCCGCCTCCAGATGCTCTAGTCCGTGAAACTGCGCGAATGGGAGGAGCCGTTGGTCATCACCCCACCACGCTAGACTGCTCTCAAGAATGGTGCTGCCAAAGGCGCGAAAGTGGGCGCGTAGCAGCCGCTCCTGCTGCTGTGCCGTACGTTTTGGAAATGCCAGCGCGATGTTGATACGTGCCTCACGACGCCGCCGCGGTAGCAGCAGGTAGAGGAGATCCCCCAACCCGTGCCCGAGTCGCTGCAACATGCGCGGCGAGAGGTACGCACAGCGGCGCAGCAGCGCGAGCGCTGCCCACGTTGGCCAGTGCCGTGGCATCCAGAATTGACGCCAGAGTGGGCCGACAGCTGGTGCGGTTGTCGCACTGGCCGCCGCCGGGGGCGGTTGACTCAAAGTGGCGGACGCAGACCGCGCCGCTCCGCCATCCGGCGGCCAATCTTCTGCAACTCAGCGCGGCTAAAGATATGCTCCGCTAACAGCAGCGGCCCCTCCTCCTCCGCATCAAGGTGCTGCCGATAGCGATCGGCAAACTCGCGACACTGATCGCGGAACTGATCGGCATCCTCAATCGCACTCGGTTTTGCCAACATCAGCGCAACGGCTTGCCACTGATGATCGAGGGCGTCGTGCTGCTGTCGCAGACGATGGATCTGGTCGGCGAGTTTCAGGCTCTGGCGCGCTAGCTGCGGGAAAATATCTTCTCGCTCATCCGCTTCATGCTGCTGTGCATCACGGCTAAAGAATTGGTAACAGGCGCTCATCTGCTGCCGATCTAAATCGGCACCACCACTAGCGGCGAGTCGGTCAGCCACCTGCGCTAGCTGCTGTAGCTGATCGCGGATCTGCTGATGTAGTCGTCGTAGATGCGCCAACGGATCGGTAAAGTCGGGGGGGAGTGATAGCGTGCTCATAGGGCTCATTTTATCAGTGCGGAGACATCCTTAAAACGTTGATGATTGGCATCACGTAACCACTCGAAGAGTATCGACTCGGTGTTACTCACCACCACACCGGCCTGCTGCAAGCGCTGCAGCGCATTGTTGTGGTGGTGCGAATCACGCGAGCAGACCGCATCAGCCGCAACGAAGAGCTGGTAACCATCTGCCTGTAACTCCAGTGCAGTCTGTAACACACAGATGTGGCTCTCCATGCCGGTGAGCACCACCTGCTGCCGATCGTGCGCTGCGATCGCATCGCGAAACGCACGATTACCGCCGCAGCTAAAGCAGGTTTTATCGATAATGGTGATATTCGCCGGGAAGTGCCAGGCGACCCCCTCTAGGGTCGGACCGAGCCCGCGTGGGTACTGCTCACTCGCCACGATCGGGATATCGAGCAGCCCGGCACCCTGGATCAGGGCACTGGCGTGTTTAACCACGCGCTCTCGATCGCGCTCTGCCATCGCTGCTGCTAACCGCGCCTGAATATCGATCACCACCAACTGACTACGGCTAGCGTCACATAAGTGGTTAGAGAGGATCGGTCTCATGTTGCGTTTTACCCATCGCCTAAGGGCGTTCGATTAACCGTCACGGTGAGTCGATTGTAACCAGCCACTCACCTGCTCGATATCGGCCGCATCCAGCGTGCCGACCGCCGCTTGTAGTGCCAACACCGCTAATAGATAGTCGTAGCGGGCGGCAGCGTAATCGCGGCGCGCACCAAACAGCACCTGCTGCGCATTGAGTACATCAACCATCGTACGGGTACCGACATCAAACCCCGCCTCAGTCGCCTTCAGTGCCGTACGAGCCGATGAGAGCGCTTGTGAGGTTGCGTTGACGCGGCTGATGCCGGTGGTCACATTCAGATACGCTTCACGAGTCTGGCGCACCACCTCCCGCCGCTCGGCATCAAGCTGCGCCTGCACTTGCGCTAATCGGTAGCTAGCAGCGCGCTCACCGGAAGCGAGGCTACCACCAAGATAGAGTGGAATGCTCACCTCAACCGCCACACTATTATCGAAGCGGCGACTGTCGCTATTACTGGCGTTATCGCTATAACTGTGGCGCGCAATCAGATCGACCGCCGGTAACCGTGCCGAGCGCGCAAGTGCCACACCATCGCCGGCTACCCGGCTGGCCGCACTACGAGAGGCTAACGTTGGGTTGTGCTGTAGCGCCTGTTCAACCCAGTGATCGATGTTGGCCGGTTGGGGTGGATCAAGCGGCACCGTTTCACCTAGCGGCGCTAACACACCCCACGCTTGACCGGTTAGCGCCCGCAGCGCTTCACGGCTCATCTCAACGCTGCTACTAGCGGCGATAACACGCGCTTGGGCGGCATCATAACCGGCCTGCGCCTCATGCACATCGGTGATCGCCGATAGCCCCACCTCGAAGCGCTGCTGAGTCTGCCGCAGCTGCTGGCCAATCGCCTTCTGCTCCGCTTTCGCGGTCTCCAGATCATCCTCTGCTGCTAGTACCGCAAAGTAGCTCTGCGCCACTTGGAGCGTCACCTGCTGCTCACTACCGGCATAATCTGCATCGGCTTGCGCGATAGTCGCATCGGCTTGGCGCAGCGTGATCTGCTGGCCGCGCTGGTAGAGCGACTGCGATAACTGTAACTGATAACCGTGGTTCTGGTAGTGATCATCACTACCGAGCCCCGACTGAATCGAGGGGGCGCTGTAGGAGAGATTGCCACCAGCACGCAGTTGGGGGCGTAGCGCTGCCTGCGCCTCTGGTAGCGCTTCAGCGGCCGCATTGCGACCTGCGGCGGCTGCCGTAAGCGTCGGATCGCTCTGCAGCGCTTGACGATAGACAGCCTGTAGATCATCCGCCGCTAATGCGTAGCTTGTACAGAGTAGGGTGGTAACAGTGATGTTAACAATGGCGCGCATCTAACGGATCTCCTTGCGGTAACAGCGATCGGCAATCGTCAAAAAATGAATCGGGAGGGGGCGGCTACCCCCTGCAGCGGCGCCACCACCGTCTCAAATAGCGACTCAGTGTGAAACTGATCGTGGCTGATACGGGTTGTCAGTTGCGCCTCCATCACCGGCGCATTGCCGACAATCATAAAGAGGCGCCCGTCGCGCCGTAGCTGCTGCCGCAGGGTACCATCATCAAACGGCACCGAACCGGTCACCGCAATCAGATCAAATGGCGCGGCGTCGGGCCAGCCGCCGCTGCCGTCACCCTGCTGGAGCGTCACGTTGCTGATCCCATGTGCCGTCAACCGCTCTGCCGCTGCGGCGAGCAGTGTCGGATCGATCTCTATCGAGTGGACATGACGACTTAACTTCGCTAACAGCGCGGTGAGGTAGCCGCTGCCGGTACCAATCTCCAGAACCGTCTCATAGGGTTCAATCGCCAGCGCCTGTAGCAGGCGCGCCTCTAACTTAGGCGTCATGGTATAGGCGCCACCACCGAGCGGCAGTTCGGTGTCGATCAGTGCCAGATCGCGGTAGGCGGATGGCATAAACGCCTCCCGTGGCAACTCATTGAGGGTATCGAGTACCCGCTGATCCAGCACCTCCCACGGGCGGATCTGCTGCTCGATCATATTGTGACGCGCCTGCTCCAGATTGATATCGGCCATGATGATTGCACTAGGGTTATGGGTGGAGAGATGGGCGCAAGAGTAAGCAGTTCAGGGCAATGAGGCAAGGGGCAGGGTATCGCAGTGCTTGAACCGGCGGCAGTGATGCCATACCTTTAACACTCTGCTAGCGGTCGGTGGTGTGCCGCCCAACCCCCCCATGCCAACACTGGATGAACAGCGATGAATGCGATCCCCGAAGCGGCCTTGAGCCAGACCGCCCGTATCTCCGACGACAATGTGCAGCCCTTCCCTAACTCCCGCAAGATCCATGTCGTCGGCAGTCGTCCCGACATCCGGGTACCGATGCGCGAGATCACGCTGACGGAAACCCGCACCGAGCGCGGCACCGAAGTAAATCCGCCGCTCACCGTCTATGACACCTCTGGACCCTACACCGATCCAAACGTCACCATCGATATCCGCCAAGGGCTGCCCGATCTTCGCAGCGGCTGGATCGAAGCGCGCGGCGATAGCGCACCACTAAGCCAGCTGAGTTCCGCTTATGGTCGCCAGCGCGCCACCGAGGCGACCCTCGATGCGCTACGCTTTCCCGGCCATGCCCGCCAGCCACGCCGGGCGGTAAGTGGGGGGAACGTCACCCAGATGCACTACGCTAAGCGCGGTATTATCACCCCAGAGATGGAGTTTATCGCAATCCGTGAGAATCTGCGGCTAGAGCAGCAGCGTGAGCAGGCCGCCCGGCAGCATCGCGGCAACGCCTTCGGTGCGGCGATCCCAGCGCAGATCACCGCCGAGTTTGTGCGCGATGAGGTGGCTCGCGGGCGGGCAATTATTCCGGCGAATATCAACCACGTTGAGCTAGAGCCGATGATTATCGGCCGCAACTTTCTGGTCAAGATCAACGGCAACCTCGGCAACTCCGCCCTCGGCTCCTCAATTGAGGAGGAGGTCGAGAAGATGACATGGGGGATCCGTTGGGGGGCCGACACCATCATGGATCTCTCCACCGGCAAGAATATCCATGAGACGCGTGAGTGGATCATCCGCAACTCGCCGGTGCCGATCGGTACCGTGCCGCTCTATCAAGCGCTAGAGAAGGTGAACGGCAAGGCCGAAGAGCTGACATGGGAGCTCTTCCGTGACACCCTGATTGAACAGGCGGAGCAGGGGGTTGACTACTTCACCATCCATGCTGGTGTGCGCCTCGCTTATGTCCCCCTCACCGCCCAGCGTCTCACCGGTATCGTCTCGCGTGGTGGCTCGATTATGGCCAAATGGTGTTTAGCGCACCACCAAGAGAGCTTCCTCTACACCCATTTCGAGGAGATCTGCGAGATCATGAAGGCGTATGACGTCTCCTTCTCGCTCGGTGATGGTCTTCGCCCCGGGTCGCTCGCCGATGCTAATGATGCCGCCCAGTTTGCCGAGCTAGAGACGCTCGGTGAGCTAACCGAGATTGCATGGAAGCATGATGTGCAGACCATGATCGAAGGGCCGGGCCATGTGCCGATGCATATGATCAAAGAGAATATGGATAAGCAGCTAGAGGCGTGTGGTGAAGCCCCCTTCTACACCTTAGGGCCGCTGGTCACCGATATCGCCCCCGGTTATGACCACATCACCTCCGGTATTGGTGCGGCGATGATTGGCTGGTACGGCACCGCAATGCTCTGCTATGTCACGCCAAAAGAGCATCTTGGGCTACCCAACCGCGATGACGTTAAAGAGGGGATCATCACCTACAAGATCGCCGCCCACGCGGCCGATCTCGCCAAAGGACACCCCGGCGCACAGATCCGCGACAACGCGATGTCAAAGGCGCGCTTCGAGTTTCGGTGGGAGGATCAGTTCAACATCGGTTTCGATCCCGATCGGGCGCGTGAATACCATGATCAGACGCTACCGAAGGAGGCGCACAAAGTGGCGCACTTCTGCTCAATGTGTGGACCGAGCTTCTGTTCGATGAAGATCACCCAAGAGGTACGCGACTATGCAGCTCAGCACGGCATGGGTGAAACAGAGGCGCTAGAGCGCGGCATGGCAGAGAAGGCGGTGGAGTTTAAGCGCAGTGGTGCGGAGGTCTATCGGCCAGCCTAATTGGGCTGTACTGCAACCGCTCTGAACGCCGTCGAAGCGCTGCAAAATAGCGCCGACGGCGTTCACTATTATGATCAACCGGTATTACGCATCCCGGTCGCAATCGCATTGATAGAGCGCAGTAACACCGGCAGGATCTGCTCCCGCTCCGCCTCATCAACCGCTGGATCGCGGTAACGCCGCAGCAGCATCAACTGAATATGGTTGAGCGGATCGAGATAGGGGCTGCGCCGACTCAAGGAGCGGGCGAGGGCGGGGCTCTCCTCTAGTAGCGTCTGGTGACCGCTCACATCAAGCACCGCCTGTCGGGTGCGCTGATACTCCTCAGCAATCATGCGATGGATACGGTTGCCGCTTCGGTGATCGTGCGCTAGCTGCGCATACTCACCGGCAATCTCCATATCGGCCTTAAACAGTGACATCTGTGAATTACTCAGCAGCGCCCGCACAAAGGGCCACTCCTGATACATCTCCTGTAGCTGTTTGAGACGCTGCGGATCATCGCCAATCCAGCCAGCAATCGCACCACCAATGCCATACCACGCCGGCAGCGTGTGGCGCGACTGCGCCCAGCCAAATACCCACGCGATAGCGCGTACCGATCCCTTAGAGCGATCCCCCTGTTTCCGATGCGAGGGGCGCGAACCGATGTTAAGACCACCAATCTCGGTGACCGGTGTCGCCTCATAGAAGTAGTCGAGAAAGCCGTTGGTGTGATCGGTCAGATCCCGATAGATCGTCTCACCGCGCTGCGCCAACTCCTCCATCACCGCCACATGCACTTCCGGTTCTGCTGGGGGCGGCTCAATCAAGCAGCGACTCGCCTGCATCAAGCCGGTAACGCCCATCGTCAACTCATAGATAGCGGTTTCGGCATTACTATACTTGTAGGAGAGTACCTCACCCTGCTCGGTGAACTTAATCTGGCCATGCACCGTACCAGCGGGCTGTGCCAGAATCGCCTCATGGGTTGGGCCACCTCCACGACCCACCGTGCCGCCGCGACCATGAAACAGCCGAATCGCGATACCGCGCGCAGTCGCCAGTTCAGTGATCGCCCGCTGCGCCTTGTAGAGGTTCCACGTCGAGGCGAAGATACCACCATCCTTGCAGGAGTCGGAGTAACCGACCATCACCTCTTGGGTGTTATCAGCCGCTCGGAGTAGCTCAAGGTAGACCGGACTATCGAAGAGCGCCGTCATCACCGGTTCGATATGCGCCAGATCCTCAATCGTCTCAAATAGCGGGGCGATGTGGAGATCACAGAACCACGCCCCGTTGCGCTGCCCAGCGAGTCCGGCGATCCGCGCTAACAGCATCACCTCCAACACATGCGAAGCGCTATGGGTCATTGAGATCACATAAGCACCAAACGCCTTATCGCTCACCTCCCGCCGTAGTGACTCCATCACGCGCAGCACCTCAATCGTCTCGATGCTGCTCTTATCGAGCTGATCACGGGGGAGCAGGAGCGGTTCTGGTTGGCCAATCAGATTGGCCAGTAGCTGCTGGCGGGCCGTCTCATCAAGCGCCATATAGTCGATTGGCAGCGGCTGGTTGGCGAGCAGATCAGCCACTGTTTGGGTGTGACGGGTCGACTCCTGACGAATATCGAGCCGCACCAGAAAGAAGCCGAAGGTGTGCGCGAGCAGAATCAGATCTTGGAGCTGACCATTGGCGGCAGAGGCGTCACCGTGGCTGATGAGCGACGCCCGAATCAGCTCCAGATCAGCAATAAACGCCTGCTCATCACGATAGGCGTGCAGGGGTAGATGCACCTCCTCATCACCCGCTAACCGCCGATCGACCGTCTCCAGACTCGCTAACAGGCGGTGGCGCATAAAGTAGAGTTTGCGCCGGTAGGGCTCATGCGAGAAGCGGTGGGGTTTAGTGGCAAACGCCTCTGGACACTCCCGCTCATCATGATCGAGCGAGTGGCTAAACGCCTCCGATGGCTGAATCAGGGTGCGCGCATGCGTTAGCACATGACCAAGATGGGTGGTCTGGCGCAGATACTCGCGCAGAATCTCGCGCTGGTGCAGACGCACCGCCTCCGTGGTGGTGGTGGCGGTGACAAACGGGTTCCCATCGCGATCGCCGCCAATCCACGAGCCAAACTGCAAAAATGCCGGCACCTGAATTGGCGCATCAGCACCATAGATACGCTCCACACCGAGCTGTAGATTGCGATAGACCTGCGGGATCGCCTGGAACAGACTCTCGCGGAAGTAGAAGAGGCCATTCTTAATCTCATCGCGCACCTGCGGCTTCTGCGAACGCACCTCATCGGTCTTCCAGAGGATCTGAATCTCGCTCTCCAATTCGCGTGTTAGCGCCGCCTTCTCATCGCGCGCTAAGCGACTGGTGGCGAGCCGCTCAGAGACCACAAAGATCCGGCGCAGCGTCTCCATCACCGTGCGCCGCTTCGCTTCGGTAGGATGGGCGGTAAAGACCGGAATATAGCGCAGCTTATCGAGTAGCCGTTGCACCTTCTCGGCCGGCACCTGATCGCGGTGGAGTTGGCGTAGCGCATAGTCAAATGAGCCCTGCCAGAGCGGCCCTCCGGCGACGATCCGGCGGCGCCGCTCGCGATAGTTGAGCGACTCTTCGGCGATATTGACGAGGCTAAAGTAGAGGTTAAACGCCCGCACAACATGGGAGAGGGTATCGGGATCGAGACTAGCGAGTAGCCGATTGAGCTGCGCCCGTTTACGTGGCCGGTTATTGTTATGCAGATCGATATAGCCCTTACGTAGGGTCTCAACGGCCTGCAATACCGGTTTACCTGCCTGCGCTTCGAGGATGCGGCCGAGCAGATTGCCGAACAGTTTGACCCGGCTGCGGAGCTGTTTATCGCTGCTTTCAGAAGTGATCATGTGCGCGTGCCTTGCTGCGGTAGCGGTTGGAGTGGAGAGGGTAATTAGAGGGTATAGCAAAAGCGGTGCCGGAGCGTGGCGGTTATCCGCTCCGGCGATCAGATTCGGCGACGCTACGCCTGCTGGCGGCCGGTTATTGCCTGTTGATAGCGTGTTAGGTAGTCGCTCGCGCTGCGTTGCCAGCTAAAATCCTGCACCATTGCGGTGCGCATCAACTGCTGCCACTGTGCCGGCTGCTGGTAACAGGCGACTGCCCGTCGCACCGCCGTCGTGAGCGCCTGCGGGGTCGCCGCATCGAATAGAAAACCGGTCGCTTCACCGGTTGCGAGCGCCTCGCTGTTAGCATCAACCACGGTATCTGCCAGCCCCCCGGTGCGGCGCACTAATGGTAGTGTACCGTAGCGCAGACTGTAGATCTGATTGAGGCCGCACGGCTCAAAGCGCGACGGCATGAGGAACAGATCGGCACCCGCCTCAATCCGGTGAGCGAGCGCCTCATCGTAGCCGATCCGTACCGCAAAGCGGTGCGGGTGCTGGCTCGACTGCGCTAACAGTGCGCGCTCCAGTCCCGGATCGCCACTGCCAAGCAGCACAATCTGCAACGGTTCGGCCAGTAGTGCAGGGAGGGCGTGGAGCAGTAGATCGAGCCCCTTCTGCTCGACGATGCGTCCTACCATACCGATCAACAGGTGGGGCTCTTCTGGCAGACCAAATGCCCGCTGTAACGCCCGTTTATTGGCCAGTTTGCCACTCAGATCATCGATCGTGTAGTGGTGCGGAAGATGGCGATCGGTGGCCGGATCCCAAGCGCGGTAGTCGGCCCCATTTAAGATCCCATCTAACACCTCACTGCGGTGGCGTAGTAGCCCCTCTAGGCCATAACCGAACGCCCGCTCACGAATCTCATCTGCGTAGGTAGGACTCACCGTGGTGAGGCGATCGGCGTGTACCAAGCCCCCCTTCAAAAACGAGAGTTGGCCATAGAACTCCATGCTATCGGCCGACCAGAGGTGCGGGGGTAGATTGAGTTGATCAAACACCGCACGCGAAAAGAGCCCCTGATAGGCGAGATTATGGATGGTAAAGAGGGTCGCCGGTCGTACCCGCTCATGCGCAAGTAGCGCGATCGCCAGCCCGCTCTGCCAGTCGTTACCATGCACCACATCGGGAAACCACTCTAACCCGGCACGACCGAGCGCGATATCGGCAGCCGCCCGCCCAAGCAGGGCGAACCGCGCCGCGTTGTCACCCCAATCGTGGCCATTACGATCGCTGTAGGGGCCCCCTTCACGATCATAGTGGTGCGGTGAGTCGAGCAGCCAGACGGTGACGCCACTATCGGGCATCCGCCCCTCTAGTAGCCGAACCCCATCGAGTCCGCCGGGGAGCTGTAGTGTCGCGATCGCACGCAGCGAACCGATCGCGGCGACGGCTTGGCGATAAGCGGGCATCAGCAGGCGAATATCGCAGCCGAGATCACGAAGTGCCGGTGGCAGACTACCACTCACATCGGCCAAGCCGCCGGTCTTCACTAGCGGATGCGCTTCACTGGTAACAAAGAGGACTCGGTTCAACGCGTCGATCCTGTCGGTGATGAACGAAAGCCGCGCATCTTAACACAACGACACCGGTGCACCGTATAGCCGCTACCGCCCACTCAAGTGCCGCAGAAGGTCGCCTCAACCCGTTCGGCGGCCGTCGGCGGCTGCTGATAGCGCGCGGTTATCGGCAACTCCTGCCACGGCTGCTGTAGCGCGGCGAGGAGATCATCAAACGGTTGGCGATCCTGCTGCGTCAGCGCCGCGCTAATCACCGCCTCGATCTGGTGGTTGCGCGGGATCAGCACCGGATTGTGGCGACTCATCGTGGCGCGGGCGGTCGCCGGGGTGATGGCGGCCTGCTGTAGCTGCTGCCGCCATGCCGATAGCCACTGCTGCAGCGGCTGCTGATTTGGAAACTGCTGCCAGAGTTGATCGCTACCGCTTGCATCGATCGCGGTAGCGAGCTGGTGGAAGGTGAGACAAAAATCGGCACCCTGATCGGCCATCAGCGTCAGCAGTTGCTGGAGCAGTGCGCTATCGGCCGCCTGCGCTGCCGGCAAGCCAATTTTGGCGCACATGCGCTGCTGCCAACACTGCTGCTGCTGTGCTGGATAGGACTCAATCACCTCGGTGGCGATCGCAATCGCACGCGCCTCATCGCGGTCGATCAGCGGCAGTAGCGTCTCGGCAAAGCGGGCCAGATTCCACTGCATAATCGCCGGCTGATTAGCATAGGCGTAGCGACCATCGCGATCGATCGAGCTGAAGGTCTGATCGGGGTGGTAGTGATCGAGAAACGCACAGGGGCCATAATCGAGCGTCTCGCCAGCGATGCTGCAGTTATCGGTGTTGAGCACGCCATGAATAAAGCCGACCTGCAACCAGTCACTCACCAGCGCTGCATAGCGTGTCGTGAGCTGCTCAAGCAGTGCCCGTGCTGGATTATCGCTATCGGCTGCGGTGGGGTAGTGGCGGGCGATGGTGTAATCGGTGAGCTGCCGCAACAGCGCCAGATCGCCATGGGCAGCGACATACTGAAAGGTTCCGATGCGCAGATGGCTGGCAGCGACCCGCGTCAGAATCGCCCCCGGCAGCGCCTCTTCACGCCACACCTGCTCACCGCTGGCCACCGCGGCTAAGGTGCGACTGGTGGCGATCCCAAGCGCCGCCATCGCCTCACTCACCAGATACTCGCGCAACACCGGTCCGAGTGCCGCCCGCCCATCACCCCGCCGTGAGAAGCGGGTCGGGCCGCTCCCCTTAAGCTGCAGATCGTAGCGGCGGCCATCGCTCGCGATCACCTCGCCTAATAGCAGTGCGCGCCCATCACCGAGTTGTGGCACCCAGTGGCCAAACTGGTGACCGGCGTAGGCGAGGGCGATCGGCTCTGCACCGGTCGGAAGCTGATTGCCGCTAAAGAGTGCCGCGAGCTGCTCACGATCGAGCTGGCCGCTATCGAGCCCTAAATGCGCGGCGAGTGGCTGGTTGAACTTCAGCAGTTGCGGTGCCGGTACTGCGGTCGCTTCAATCGATTGGTAGAGCTGTGGCGAGAGGCGCGCATAGCTATTATCAAACTGCAGTGTGGTATCGATAGTTTTGCGCATGACAATCCTTAGTAAAATAGTTGGTTATAGTCGGTGTGGGGGCGTGAGAACGCTGCTTCAAGCGGCTAGGTAGTGGGCAGCATCAATGGCTATGGTATGCTTGCTTACGGTATGTCTCACAGCAGAGGATAGCGCGATGCGCATGGCGATGATTGGGTTGGGTCGAATGGGTGGCAACATGGCACGTCGGCTCTGTCGAGGTGGCATTGAGGTGGTGGGGTGGAATCGCTCACCGGCGATTGTTAAGCAGATCAGCGAGGAGGAGGCGCTCATCCCCGCCAGTTCACTAGCGGATGCGGTGGCCAAGTTGAAAGCGCCACGCATCGTGTGGCTGATGTTACCGGCCGGCGAGGTGACCGAACAGACGCTCTACGAGTTACGGCAGCTACTTGAGCCGGGCGATCTGGTGATTGATGGCGGCAACGCCAACTTTCACGATAGCCAGCGGCGGGGACGCGAGCTAGCCGAGCAGGGGCTCGAGTTTGTCGATGTCGGCACCTCTGGCGGGATCTGGGGATTGGAGGGGGGCTACTGCCTAATGGCCGGTGGTAGCCGTGACGCGCTGCAGCGCCTTGAGCCGCTGCTGAAAGTGCTCGCCCCGGCCGCTGATCGCGGCTGGGCGCATGTCGGTCCGGTCGGGGCGGGCCACTTCACCAAGATGATCCACAACGGCATTGAGTACGGCATGATGCAGGCGCTGGCGGAGGGGTTGGCGCTACTGCGTGGGCGCGAAGAGATGGCGATCGATGTGGCGCAGGTGAGTGAGCTGTGGCGGCACGGTTCAGTGGTGCGAAGCTGGCTGCTCGATCTCACCGCCGAGTCGCTGCAGCAGGATCAATCCTTAACGGAGATTGCCCCGCGGGTCGCCGACTCGGGTGAGGGGCGTTGGACTGCGATTGAGGCGATCGATCAGGGGTTGGCCGCCCCGGTGATGACGTTAGCACTACAGATGCGTTTTGCCAGTCAAGATGATGATAGCTACAGCAACCGGCTCCTAGCGGTGATGCGCAACGCATTTGGCGGCCACCACATCAGCAGTCGCTGAGGGCGTCGGCATGGATCACCACACCACACCCACCACCGATACCGCGCCCCCCTGTACCTTTGTTATCTTCGGTGCGACCGGCAATCTTGCCCGCAATAAGCTGCTGCCGGCACTCTACCACTTAGAGCAGGCCGGCCATCTGCCGCCCGGCATGGCGATTGTCGGTTTCGGTCGCCGCGACTGGAGTAACGACGACTGGGAGCAGGAGGTGGCAAAGCTACTGGAGCCTAAAGCGCGTCGGGGGATCGATCCGATGGTGTTTGCGCGGTTTCGGGAGCGCCTCAACTTCTTCTCTGGCGATCTCAATGATCGCGCCGACTATGTGCGGCTACAGCAGTACCTGAGCGATGCGAGCCACTGTTCGGGCAATTTAGTCTTCTATATGTCGATCCGGCCGGCGGAGTTTGGCACCGTCTCAGAGCATCTAGCGGCGGTTGGACTCAACCGTGAGGAGAGGGGGTATCGGCGGCTGGTGATTGAGAAGCCGTTTGGCTACGATCTAGAGAGCGCCCACATCCTAGAGCAGCAACTCCACCGCAACTTCACCGAAGAGCAGCTATTTCGCATCGACCACTACCTTGGCAAGGGGATGGTGCAGAATGTGTTGGTGTTCCGCTTTGCCAATCTGATGCTAGAACCGCTCTGGAACCGTAACTATATCGATCATGTGCAGATCACCCATGCCGAAGCGCAGGGGATCGATGGCCGTGCCGACTTCTACAACGATACCGGCGCGCTGCGTGATATGGTGCAGAGCCATCTGCTACAGATGTTGACCTTAGTAGCGATGGAGCCGCCGGCGAATATGGATCCAGAGTCGCTACGCGATGAGAAGGTGAAGGTACTCAAATCGATTCGCCCGATCCCACCGAGTGCGGTACATGCCCACGCCTTTCGGGCGCAGTATCGGCGCGGCCGCGCCGCCGATGGGAGTGCGGTGCATGGCTACACCGAGGAGCAGGCGGTCGATCGCCACAGCACCACCGAGACCTACGCGGCGCTAAAACTCTACATCGATAATTGGCGCTGGCGTGGGGTACCGTTCTATATCCGAACCGGCAAACGGATGGCGGCGCAGACCTCCACTATCGCGATCCGATTTAAGCATCCGCCGCAGATGCTATTTCGTGAGACCCCAATGGAGCGCCTCCGCCCGAACTGGGTGCTGCTAGGGATTCAGCCGCAGGAGTGTCTACGCGCCGAACTACAGGTGAAGCTCCCCGGGTTAGAGATGAAGACCCGCACCACCACCCTCGATGCCGGTGATACCGATGAGGCGCAGAAGCTCGACGCCTATGAGGGGCTCCTGCTGGATGTAATTGAGGGTGATCACTCGCTCTTCCTGCGCTACGATGAGGTGCGCTGGGCGTGGCGGGTGGTCGATCCGATACTCAAGGTGTGGGCGGTCGAACGCGACTTTATCCACACCTATACGGCCGGCTCATGGGGGCCGGTCGAGGCGAACCGGCTGTTTGATCGCGAAGATCAGTGCTGGCGTAACAGCCTCGATAGGGAACCGGATGATCCTGAGTGAGCCGGCGGCCTTACAGCCGTCACCTAAGCGGCTCACCGCGGCCTAACTGCCGCGGGTGCCGTGACACGATCCAATAGTGAGCCGATCACGATGTCGAAACTGACCCAATCTCCCGCTTGGCAGGCGCTCCTGTCGCATCAGCAAACCTTCACTAACTTCTCGCTACGCGAGGCGTTTGCCACCGATCCGAAACGGTTTGAGCGCTTCCACCTCGGGTTTAACGATCTACTCCTCGACTACGCGAAGAACCTCATCACACCGCAGACCATGACGCTGCTGTTTGATCTAGCAGAGCAGGCGCAGCTTGCGCAGTGGAGCGATCGGATGTTCCGTGGTGAGGCGATCAACCATACCGAACAGCGCGCGGTGCTCCATGTTGCCCTGCGTAATGTCAGCCACCGACCAATCCGCGTGCAGGGGCAGGATGTGATGCCGGAGATTGAGGCGGTACTAGCGCAGATGGCCGCCTTTACCGCCCAGATCCAGCAGGGGGAGTGGCGCGGCTACACCGGAAAGCCGATCCGCCATATCGTAAACATCGGCATCGGGGGTTCCGATCTCGGGCCGGTGATGGTGACCGAAGCGCTCCGCCCCTACTGGCATCCGGCGATCACCCCCCACTTTGTCTCCAATGTCGATGGGAGTCACATCGCTGAAACACTACAGCGGCTCGATCCAGAGCAGACACTCTTCATCGTCGCCTCCAAAACCTTCACCACCCAAGAGACGCTCACCAACGCCCACACCGCCCGCCACTGGCTGATTGAGCAGCTCGGAAGCGAAGAGGCGGTGGCGCGCCACTTTGTCGCCGTCTCGACCAATCGGGAGGCAGTGACCGCGTTTGGTATCGATCCGGCGAATATGTTTATCTTCTGGGATTGGGTGGGTGGTCGCTACTCGCTCTGGTCGGCCATTGGATTGCCGATCATGCTCGCCATTGGGCGCGATCACTTCCAAGCGCTCCTCGCCGGTGCACACGCCATGGATCGCCACTTCCACAGCGCGCCACTAGAGAAGAATATGCCGCTGATCTTGGCGCTGCTGGGGATCTGGTACAACAACTTCTACGGCGCATCTAGCCATGCGATCCTCCCCTACGATCAGTATCTACACCGCTTCCCCGCCTACCTACAGCAGGCGGATATGGAGTCGAGTGGCAAACGCATCGATCGGGATGGCAACATCGTTGACTACCGTACCGGGCCGGTGATCTGGGGTGAACCGGGCACCAACGGTCAACACGCCTTCTACCAGCTGATCCACCAAGGGACACAGCTTATCCCGGTCGATTTCCTGCTCCCCGCCCAGTCGCACCACCCACTAGGCGATCACCACCAGCTGCTCGCTGCCAACTGCTTTGCCCAAGCGGAGGCGCTGATGCGTGGCAAGAGTGAAGCGGAGGCGCGTGCTGAATTAGAACAGATGGGTGGCGAGCGGTTAGCGCAACTGCTGCCGCACAAGCAGTTCCCGGGCAACCGACCGAGCAATCTGCTGCTGTTCCGACAACTCGACCCGACCACCCTCGGCACCCTGATCGCCCTCTACGAACATAAAATCTTCGCGCAGGGGGTGATCTGGAACATCAACTCATTTGATCAGTGGGGGGTCGAGCTAGGCAAACAGCTCGCCCAAGCGATCGCGCCAGAGCTGGCGCCGGGTGCTCCCCCGGCAACTGCGCATGATGGCTCCACCAACGCGCTGATTAACCAGTTTCGCCACCTCGCCAATTCCTCATCCTGAGAGCGGAAACTGGTCGCGTCATAAGAGAAGGGGGAAGTTTGATGAGTAGCAACCGCTGGTTCCTACATGGATCGATTCAGACACGCGTAAATGCCGCGCTGGTCCTGATCTTAGCGGTGGTCATGATAACCACCATCAGCTACTCCAGCTGGAGTGGTCGGCAGTTAGTCTCCACCACGGTGGAGCAGCGCGTGCTACAAGCCGCCGACGCCTATTTCGACAACATCAACACCATGATGTTGACCGGCACGTTAGCGCAGCGCGAACTGCTACGGCAGAAGATTCTCGATCGCCCCGGTTTTGTCGAGGCGCGGATTATCCGCTCGCCCGAACTGGTGAGCGTCTATGGCCCCGGGCTACCTGAGCAGAAGCCGGTCGATCAACTCGATCAGCGTGCGCTCACTGGCGAACCGATCCGACAGCTACAGATCGGAGCCGATGGCCACCGCCGCACTGGCGAACCGATCCGACAGCTACAGATCGGAGCCGATGGCCACCGCCGCCTGACAGTGCTACAGCCGCTGCCGGCGGTGGCCGACTATGGCGGTATCAACTGCCTCACCTGCCATCCGGTCACCGCCGGCACCATCTTAGGCGCGGTGCGCCTAAGTTACGATCTGAGTACGCTTGATCAGCAGGTCGATAGTAATGTGCTGGAGATGATCGGCGTTCAACTGCTGCTCTATCTCCTCGGCATGGTCGCAATGGTACTGCTCGTGCGCCACATCATCAGTCGGCGGCTGCTACGACTCCAGCAGACCATGGAGGGGATTGCTGAACATGCCGATCTTAGCACGCTCGCCAGCGGTGCCGAGCAGCAGGATGAGATTGGCGGTATGGCGGTGACCTTCAACCGAATGCTCGCCAGTTTTCGTGCCAGTTTAAGTCGTGTTAACACCGCCGTGACACAGCTGGTTGATGTTGCAAATCGAGTCGCAGCAGTCGCTGATGAGACACACGGTGCGGTGTTAGAGCAGCGCCGCCAGACTGAGTCGGTCGCAACCGCTGTCAATCAGATGAGCGCAACGGTACGTGAGGTGGCATCACACGCTGCCGGTGCCATGAGCGCATCGGGTGAAGCGAGTGATGAGGTGAGCCTGTCACACCAGACCAACGCTGAAGCGCGGGCGCTGATTGAGCAGTTAGCGGAAGAGGTGGATCGCGTCGCCCAGCGGATCAAGCGGCTCGATAATCAGAGCGAAGAGGTGAGTAGCGTCCTTGAGGTGATCCACGGCGTCGCCGAGCAGACCAATCTACTTGCACTCAACGCCGCGATTGAGGCGGCGCGTGCCGGCGAACAGGGGCGGGGCTTTTCGGTCGTCGCCGATGAGGTTCGCACCCTCGCCTCCCGCACCCAGCAGTCGACTAAGGAGATTCGGGTCAGTATCGAACGGCTACAGGGAGAGGCACGCAATGCGGTTCGGGTGATGAGTAGTGCATGTGAGATGGCACATGATGGGGCAAATGCGGTTGGCCGCTCGGTGGGACGACTGGTTGCTATCACCGATGAGGTGCAGACGATCAACGACATGAATACCCAGATTGCAACCGCTGCTGAGCAGCAGAGCGCGGTAGCGGTTGAGATTGATCGCAATATCAGCAACATCCGTGCAGTCGCCGATAGCACCGCCGATGGCGCTGCACAGAGCCACCAGGTGAGCCTAGAGCTACAGCAGTTAGCCACCCGCTTGCAGCAGATATTGGCACCGTTTCGACTCTAACTCTGCGCTACAGTAGTGCGCCTCGGCGCACTACCGCACCATATTGGTGCGGATGCGCAACAGGGGCGGGCAACGGATGCCGCTTACGCCCCCATCTTGCACCATTTGCGCGCTGGTGTGATATTTGCTGACGCTACCGCCGTTACTGTTAACGAGGTAGTCACATGCAACAAGCGAACGATGTACTCTTTGTGCTGCTCGGTGCCATCATGGTGCTGGCGATGCACGCCGGCTTTGCGTTCCTAGAGGTAGGAACGGTTAGAGCGAAAAATCAGGTTAATGCGTTAGTGAAGATTATCGCCGACTTTGGCGTCTCCACCATCGCCTACTTCTTTATTGGCTACGCCATCGCCTACGGTGTCGACTTCTACGCCGGGGCAGGGGTATTAGTGGCGAGTAGCGGATACGATCTGGTGAAGTTCTTCTTTCTACTCACCTTTGCCGCTGCGATCCCAGCTATCATCTCAGGCGGTATCGCTGAACGCGCGCGGTTTGAGCCGCAGCTACTCGCTACCTTCGTGATTGTCGCCTTTATCTACCCCTTCTATGAGGGGCTGATCTGGAACGGCAATTTAGGCTTTCAGGCGTGGCTAGAGTCGAGTTTCGGCGCGACCTTCCACGACTTCGCCGGATCGGTGGTGGTGCATGGTGTTGGGGGCTGGTTAGCACTCGGCGCGGTGCTGCTGCTGGGGCATCGACAGGGGCGCTATGGCCGCAATGGCGAGATCTATGCACACCCCCCCTCCAGCATCCCGTTTCTGGCGCTAGGTGCGTGGATCTTGACGGTCGGCTGGTTCGGTTTCAATGTGATGTCGGCACAGACGCTAGAGGGGATCAGTGGCTTGGTTGCAGTCAACTCGCTGATGGCGATGGTGGGTGGCATCCTCACCTCACTGCTGGTTGGGCGTAACGATCCGGGCTTTGTCCACAACGGCCCCCTAGCCGGTCTAGTCGCAGTGTGTGCCGGATCCGACATCATGCATCCGCTCGGTGCGTTGGCAACCGGTGCGATAGCCGGCGCGCTGTTTGTGATCACCTTCACCCTCACCCAAAATCGCTGGAAGATCGATGATGTGCTCGGTGTCTGGCCGCTGCATGGTCTGTGCGGCGCATGGGGGGGGATTGCCGCCGGTATCTTCGGTAGTGTCAGCCTCGGTGGGTTAGGCGGCGTCTCGCTACCGGCGCAACTGATCGGTACCCTAGTCGGGATCAGCTTCGCCTTGATCGGCGGTTTGGTTGTCTATGGTCTGCTACGCATCACCATCGGCATTCGCCTCTCGCAGGAGCAGGAGTTTGAGGGGGCGGATCTCGCAATCCATAAGATTGCCGCCTCACCCAACATCTGATCGACGCGCCGGCGCTCTCGAACGTTAGCGCCGGCGCGGAATTCCGAGCCGCTGCCGCCGCTCCCAGAGCGTCTTACGACTGATCCCGAGCCGCCGCGCCAACTCGGTTTCGGTCAACTGCTGCTGATGCTCACGTACAAACCGCACAAAGTAATCATCTAGGGATGATCCCACCGGCGGCGTCGGCGCTGCCGCTAGTGGCGCGGTCGGCGCGGTCGACGCGCTCTCTGGGGCGAGCGGGAGTGCTAACTGCAGTGCCGCCACCTCGCTGCTATCGGCTAAGATCACCGCCCGCTCAATCACATTCTGCAACTCACGGACGTTGCCGGGCCAGTGGTAGTCGCGTAGCTGGCGCAGCGCACACGGTGCAAATGCCATCGGTGGGCGGTTAAGACGCGCACAACTCTTCTCCAGCAGGTAGTGCGCTAACTCCACCACATCATCACCGCGCTGGCGCAGTGGCGGCAGCTCAATCTCAACCACATGCAACCGAAAGTAGAGATCCTCACGAAACAGCGCATCAGCGACCCGCTGGCGGAGATCACGATGGGTCGCCGCCACCAAGCGAATATCGACATGGCGCGACTGCGTAGCACCGACCCGCCGAATCTCCCCCTCCTGCAGCACCCGCAGTAGCCGCGCCTGCGCCTCTAGTGGCAACTCACCAATCTCATCAAGAAACAGCGTCCCGCCATCGGCCGCCTCCACCAACCCGCGCTGTAGCCGATTAGCACCGGTAAACGCCCCCCGCTCGTGGCCAAATAGCTCCGACTCAATCAACCCCTCGGGGATCGCCGCACAGTTGACCGCCACCACCGACGCATGGCTACGGCGACTCTGCTCATGCAGCGCCCGCGCCACCAACTCCTTACCGGTACCCGACTCACCGAGGATCAGCACCGACGCATCGCTCGGTGCCACCTTATGGATCCGCTCAAACACCTGCTGCATCGCCTGGCAGCTACCAATCATGCCGCCGACCGGATAGTCGCGTGACAGCTCCGAGCGCAACTGCTGATTCTGTCGCGCCAACTGCTGCTGCTGGATCAACCGCGCCACCGTTAGCACCATCTCATCATGATCAAACGGTTTGGCGATGTAATCGGCCGCCCCCAACTTCATCGCATCCACCGCCGAACGGACACTCGCGTAGCTGGTCATAATCAGCACCGGCACCCCTCCCGAACGCGGAATGATCGCCGTCCCTGGCTCGCCGGGGAGTCGCAGATCGGCGATGATGAGATCGAGCATACGCTGCTCACACAGCGGCAGCGCCTCGGCAATACTCCCCGCCTCATGCACCTGATAACCGTGGCGCTGCAACAGACGCTGTAGCGCGCCCCGAATCACCCCCTCATCCTCGATCAGCAGAATCTCACTCATACCGCTACCTGTCGTCGTCGATTACGCTCACCGCTCACTGGATCGGGCAGCCGCAGCCGGATCCGCGTGCCGCCACCGGGGGTACTACTGAGGGTCACGGTACCGGCATGCTCAGTCATGATGTTGTAGACCAGCGGTAGCCCCAACCCAGTCCCTTCACCCGGCTGTTTGGTGGTAAAAAAGGGTTCAAACACCTGCTCCTGAAGCGCCTCCGGGATCCCCTCACCCTGATCGATAATATCGATTGTCACATAGCCCCCACCGCTACTTGCCACCACCTCAATCTGATCGCCCGGCTGCGACGCATCACACGCGTTGCTCAACAGATTGAGAAACACCTGCACCAACTGCTGCGGATCGCCATCGACCTGCAGCGCCGCATCACACACCACAATAAACGTGATCGAGCGTCCGGCATGACTCAACTGCAGCAGCCGCCGCGCCTCATCGATGCAGGGGCAAAGTGGCATACGCTGCGGCTGCCACACCTCCACCCCACCGCTATGGCTAAAGCTGACCAGCGACCGCACAATCGTACTGATCCGGCGCGTCTGCCGCACAATCTCCTGCAGACTCTGCTCAACAAACGCCGGATCATCCTGCTCGACCAGCAGATTCTGCCCCAGACTCGCGATCGCCGTCACCGGATTACCAATCTCATGCGCCACCCCAGCGGCCAACCGACCAATCGAAGCGAGCCGCTCACTATGCGCCAACTCCCCCTCCAACAGCGAGAGGTCGGTGAGATCCTCCACTAGGATGACACTACCACCCAACAGCGCCAACCCCTCACCCCCGGCCGCCGCCGCGCTATCGATCGCCGCTTTATGTAGGCTAAACATCCGCGGATGGGGAGTGCTGCGCACTCGCACCTTGCGTAGATGGCCATCGCCGCTCCGCAGAAAACCGCCCAACAGCCCCGACCACGGCGCCGGGAGCGCGGTGAGCGGTGCGCCAATCGCCTCTGCGGCCGAGATCCCCGTCAGATTAGCCAACGCCCCATTCCAACTCACCACCTCCTCATCCGGCCCGACCGAACAGACCCCCAACGGGAGATCCTGTAACACCTGCTGATGGTATCGCCGCAGCTGATCGAGCTCGGCGGCAAGCCCCTGCAGCAGCGTATGGGACTGCGCCAAGCGCTGCTCAACATGGCGCATACTCGCCGAGAGCGCGGTACGCGCCCGCGGATCCATCTGCAGGCGCTCATTAACAATCATCCGCGCCAACAGCGGGCCAAACAGTCCCGACAAATTACGCTCGATCCGCTCGCGCAACCGCCGCAGCAGGGTGGGATCATCGCAGGTTGCGGTGATACCGAGATCGTGGCGCGCCCGATCCAGCTCCTGAGTTGCCATAGTTGGCCCCAACACCAGCGCCAACTGCTGGGTCATCTGCGCCAGCGATGAAGCGATAAGCACGCCGGGGAGCGGCTGCAGACTCTCCCGACAGCAGGCGGCAGCCGCCGCGCGCTCCTCCTCATCTTGCGGCCAGCGCAGTGAAACCGCGACAAACAGCAGCGCATTAAGACTCAACGAGATGGTGGTCGCCCGACTCCACGGCTCATCGGCCGGGGGCGGTGGCAGCAGCGCCATCAGATCGCTCGGCAGTACCCCAGAGCGCTGAAGCAGCGGCAGCAGCAGCAGCAGCGCCCAGAGCGCCGCCCCAGCGAGCAGACCACTAATAAAACCGGCCCGCGTCGCCCGCCGCCAGTAGAGTAGCCCCACCACCCCCGGCAGAAACTGCGCCACCGCCACAAACGCAATCAACCCCAACTGCGCCAACTCCTGATTGCGCTGCAGCAGCAGATAGAAGCCGTAACCGGCGGCGATAATCACCGCAATCAGCAGCCGTCGCCCCCACAGCAGCCAGCGGTAGATATTCTGGTCGGTTGGCAGACGCGTCGGAAAGCTGAGCGGCAGCAGCAGATGGTTCATGCACATCGAAGCCAACGCTAGCGTGGTGACAATCATCATCGCACTCGCCGCCGACAAACCACCCAAAAAGGTAACAATCGGCAGCAGAGCGCTACCACTCTGGAGTGCCAAACCGAGCACATGGTAGTCGGGGGCGGTGGTGAGTGCTAGCGCCTGACTCGCCCAGAGGATCGGCGGGATCGACAGATTAAGCAGCAGCAGAAAGAGGGGTAACGCCCAACTCGCGGTTTTAAACGTGGCATCACTATGCTGCTCGGTAAAGGTCATGTGAAACTGGCGCGGCAGCAGAAACGCCGCCGCAAACGCCAGCAGCAGCAGCGTATTCCACGGCCCCTCCCGCAGCGGCTGATAGAGCGCTGCTAACGCCTCGGGGTGGTGATCGAGCCAGCGCTCTAACCCGAACGGGCCATCGAACACCCCAAACAGCGCAAACCCGCCCACCAGCAGCAGCGCCAACAGCTTCACCAGCGACTCAAACGCAATCGCCACCACCAACCCCGTGTGCTTCTCCCGCGGCGAGAGGTGGCGCGCCCCAAACAGCACCGCAAACACCACCATCGTGGCACAGAAACCGAGCGCCAGTAGCGCCGGTGTCGACTCACCCGTGAGCACCTGCAGCGACGCCGTAACGGCGCGGATCTGCAGGGCGATATAGGGGAGGGTACCGGCCAACATAAAGAGCGTGACCAGCACCCCAGCGAGCTGACTCTGGTAACGAAACGCAAACAGATCGGCGAGTGACGAGAGCTGCTGCTCACGGATCAGCCGCAGCAGCGGTGCTAGCAGCAGCGGTGCCAGCAAAAAAGCGATTGTCACGCCCAGATAGATGGTCAGAAAGAGGTAGCCGTGATGCTCCGCAAAGCCGACACTACCGTAAAAACTCCAACTACTTGCATAGACGCCGAGCGACAGCGCATGGGTGAGCGGATGGTGACTGATAGGGCGTGGCAACTTACCGCGATCGGCAGCATAAGCGAGCAGAAACAGGATCAGCAGATAGCCAACACCCGCAGCAAATAGCTGCCACAACGAGAAGCTCACGCGCTATCACCGCCCCCCATGCGCCGCTGCCACCGCGCAATTAAGGCGATAATCCCCCCCCACACCAGATAGGGTGTAAACCATGGCGATCCGGCACCACTCCACCAGAACCGCAGTGGCGAAGCCAACAGCAGCAGGGTCAACAGCAACAGCAGCAGCAATCGATCTTTAGGGTCAGGCATATCAGCGCGCTCTCATTAACGCAGTAGCAGCACCGGAATAGTCGCATCGCGGATCATATTAGTTGTGGTGCTACCGACCAGAAAGCGACGAATCACCGAGTGACCATACGCCCCCATCACCATCAGATCGACCCCCTGCTGCTGCCGATAGTCACACAGTGCCCGCTCCACCTCACCAGGCACTAACGCAGTGGTGACGCTCACCTCATTCGCCTCTAAGGTGTGGCGCGCCCACGCCAACTGGTTGTGATGGGCAGGGGTATCGGCCGCCACCATCACCAGATGAACCGGCAACCCGCGCAGTAGCGGGCTCCCCGCCACCCGATCCACCGCTTTGCGACTGGTGGTACTCCCATCAAACGCAATCATCACCCGCTGGGGCGGCTGAAAAGTAGGCGGCGTGACCAAGATCGGCGCATGCAGGGTACGCACCACGCTCTCTAAGCGGCTACCAATATGGCGATGCAGATGGTGATCATGCTTCCCCATCACCAGCAGCCGCGTACTCTGCTCCTGCTCAACCAGCGTCTCAATCAGATCGCCATGGCGCTGGCGCTGCTGCGGTGCGGTCACCCCATCGGCCACCGCCCGCGCCGCCGCCGCCTCCAACATCAAGCGCCCCTGCTCTAAGGCTATTTTACCGCGCTTCTCATCCAGCGCCGCCAGCTCCTGCAGCAGCAGCTCGCGACTATCAAATCCGATGCTACCGCTCAGATCGTGCGGGGTTGGCGACTCCGCCCGATCCAACACATGCAGTAGCTGCAGCGGCGCATCCAGCCGCAGCGCCGCCCACGCCGCCGCATCACTCACGGCGGTTGAGAGGGAGGTGCCATCGATACAGGCAATCACATCGCTCATCAGATTTGATCCTTCAGTGGTTTAGCAGGTTATCGACGGTATCGGATCGCTGATGGACAGTAAAGCGATCAACAATCGTTGCACTCGCCTCATTAAGCCCAATCAACTCCACCGCCGTCCCCTCACGGCGAAACTTCAGCACCACCTTATCGAGCGCCGTCACCGCCGTAATATCCCAAAAGTGCGCTTGGGTGAGATCGATCGTGACCCGCTCTAGCACCTCTTTAAAGTCGAAAAAGTCGATGAACTTATCTGCCGAAGCGAAGAAGATCTGACCGACAATCTGATAGGTACGGTGGTGACCCGCATCACTGATCTGCGAACGCGCATACTGATACTGCCCCACCTTATTAGCAAAGAAGAGCGCCGCGAGCAGCACCCCGGCCAGCACCCCAAAAGCGAGGTTATGGGTGGTGACCACCACCACCACCGTCACCACCATCACGATACTACTGCTTGGCGGATGGCGCCTTAAATTACGCAGCGACTCCCAACTAAAGGTACCGATAGAGACCATTATCATCACCGCCACCAGCGCCGCCATCGGGATCTGCGCCACCCAATCACCGGCAAACACCACCATCAGCAGCAGCAGCAGACCCGCAGTTAAGGTGGAGAGGCGACCCCGTCCGCCCGACTTCACGTTGATCACCGACTGCCCAATCATCGCACAACCGGCCATCCCACCAAACAGACCGGCGGTGATGTTCGCTACCCCTTGCCCCTTACACTCCCGATTCTTATCGCTACGGGTATCGGTGAGATCATCGACAATGGTGGCTGTCATCAGCGATTCGAGCAGCCCGACCACCGCCATGGAGAGCGCATAGGGGAAGATGATCGCCAGCGTCTCCCAAGTGAGTGGCACCTGCGGCCAGAGGAAGAGGGGCAGGGTGTCGGGCAGCTCACCCATATCCCCCACGGTCCGCACCTCAATACCAAACAGCAGCGTGATAGCGGTCAACACCACAATCGTCACCAGCGGCGAGGGGATAGCGCGGGTGAGATAGGGGAAGAGGTAGATGATCGCCAACCCGGCGGCGGTCAGCGCATAGACCGGCCAGCCGACGCCGGGGGTGGTGGGATCTAACTCCGGTAGCTGGGCGAGAAAGATCAAGATCGCCAAGGCGTTGACAAAACCGGTCACCACCGAGCGTGAGACAAAACGCATCAGTGAACCGAGTTGCAGGTAACCGGCGGCGATCTGTAGCACGCCGGTGAGCAGCGTGGCAGCGAGTAGGTATTGCAGCCCATGCTCCTTAACCAGCGTGATCATTAGCAGCGCCATCGCACCAGTGGCCGCCGAGATCATCCCCGGACGTCCGCCGACAAAGGCGATGACCACGGCGATGCAGAACGAGGCGTAGAGCCCGACCTTCGGATCGACCCCAGCGATAATCGAGAAGGCGATCGCCTCCGGGATGAGCGCTAACGCGACTACTAGACCGGCGAGTAGATCGCCACGGATGTTGAAAAACCAGCTATTGCGAATGGATGTGATCATGGACTATGCCGAGGGTGACAAACCGTTAGCGCTAGGGCAGGGCGGTTGAGGGTGGGTGGGGAGTGTGGGGTGGCTTTATATCAGAATATGCTGATAAAGCCAAATAGTGGGGGCGGGAGGGGATATTTATCTATGAAAAAAATGGAGGTGGGGGGGTTGCTTATCGGAAAAGCGGTGTTAGGATGGATTTGCTTGGGGTTCAGCGTAGACGATCCTATGCTGGTGAGGAAAATGGACAACAGAAAAAGCTATACCACGATATAGTAGAGTGCTGCGTAAACGCAGTGCTGAGTAGCAATGCCTAGCGTGCATTGTCAACAAAAAAATGCTTAAGGATGAATTTGTTATGAATACTGCTATCGCACACTATCGAGAAACTGATAGTACTTCACAACCACTCTCTTCGCATCTTCAAAACGTAGCCCAGATTGGGGCTGGTTTTTGCAATAAAATCGAACTGGCTGACATTGGCGAGCTGCTCGGGTTATTGCACGATCTTGGAAAATATAGCGTTACATTTCAAAACTACCTTGGTTCAGCCATTGGAAAAATCGATTCCGATGCTGACGATTGGATCGATGCAAAACATCAGAAAGGAAAAATTGATCACTCCACTGCTGGGGCGCAGTGGATTTGGCAGCAGTGGAAAAAATATGGCAAACATGGTGAGCTTGCCGCACAAATCGTTGCAATTTGTGTAGCCTCACATCATAGTGGCCTTATCGATTGTTTGACATTAGATTCAGAAGATAACTTTATAAAACGTATTTCAAAAGATGACAAGAAAACACATCTTTCTGAAGTTAATGATAAGATTGATCAGGAAATTCGTGCGCGTTTGGAGCAGTTGTGCGACAAACGTATGCTAGAATATTTTTTGAATAGATTAAAAAGAATTACACAGGAAAAACCCATACTTCAGCGAGACTTTAATCTTGGAATGGTAACCCGTTTTCTATTTAGTGCTTTAATTGATGCTGATCGGCAAGATAGCGCTGACTTTGAAACGCCAAGTAATCTTCAGTTGCGAAATGCACAGCGACCTAATTGGTCTATTGCAATAGAACGATTTGAAACTGCTTTGAAAAACTGGTCGGCAACAGCGCCAATAGATGAAATTCGCCGTCGAATATCAGATAATTGTTATCAAAAAGCAACGAGAGATCGCGGTTTATATACCTTATCGGTGCCAACCGGTGGTGGTAAAACACTAGCAAGCCTCCGCTTTGCGCTTCATCATGCACAGCATCACCACATGGATCGGATTTTTTATATTATTCCATTCACGTCAATTATTGAACAGAATGCAGCCGCTATACGTGATCTATTGGAACATGATGAGGATATTGCTCCTTGGGTACTAGAACACCACAGCAACATTGAACCGGAATACCAAACTTGGCATAGTAAACTGAGCAGTGAAAACTGGAGCTCCCCTATTGTTTTAACAACCATGGTACAGTTTTTGGAGACATTATTTAGTGGTGGAACCAGAAATGCGCGGCGGCTACATCAGTTTGCCAACAGCGTGATCATCTTTGACGAAATTCAGACTTTGCCAGTCAAAATGGTTCATCTATTTTGTAACGCACTTAATTTTTTACTAGAGCAGACACAGACAACAGCACTACTTTGTACTGCAACACAACCGCTGTTGCAAGGACTAAAATATCCGAACAAAGGAGAGTTGAAAATAAACAATGAAAATGAATTGACTGGAGATGTTAGGGAACTATTTGAAAAGCTAGAACGAATTGAGTTTGTCGATCAGCGTCGTCCTAGTGGCTGGGAGCCTGATGAGATCGCACAACTTGCTCAGCAGCAGTTAAATGAACATGGCAATACGTTAGTTATTGTCAACACCAAAAGTTGGGCAAAAAAGCTCTATCAGATCTGTTGTGAAAATATCGATAAAAAGAGTATTTTTCACCTCTCTACCCATCAGTGTCCAGCTCACCGCAAGGCACTTTTAACGACGATTAAACAGCGATTAATAGATAAACAGCCGATTTTGCTCATTAGTACCCAGTTAATTGAAGCGGGTGTCGATATCGACTTTAACAGTGTTATACGATTCATGGCAGGTTTAGATTCGATTGCACAAGCAGCAGGGCGCTGTAATCGCCACGGCACCCATCATCGCGGTCAAGTTACTATTGTTAATCCAGCCGTAGAGCCAATAGAGCGGTTGGTTGATATTCGTGTCGGAAAAGAGTGTGCTGATCGGGTGATGAGAGAGTTCACATCGACAACTGAGTGGATAAAACCAGAAGCGATGAACCGCTATTTTGATTACTATTTTTACCAGCGGGCAGAAGAAATGTGTTATCGCGTCGGCAGTGATTCTATTCTTAGCTGGCTAAGTTGTAATTCAAAAAATAGCCTTTATAAAGAAGACAAAATGAAATTACAACAATCATTCATGAGTGCAGGGAGTGCATTTAAAGCAATCGATGCACCTACCGAGCCGGTATTGGTGCCTTATGGCAAAGGCGAGACAATAATAGCCGAGCTGAGCGCCCGCGCTGCTGATAAAAATTTTCAACCTATGCTTTATCGTAAATTGCTACGGTCGGCTCAGCCATATAGTGTTAATCTTTATGCTAATGATTGGCGTAAGTTGAGTGAATCCGGGGCTATTTATGAAATAGCCCCGGGTGAGGGAATCTACTACCTCGATTCTCGCCACTATAGTGATGAGTGGGGCATCAGTCATGAAGCAGTTGCAGATATGCCATTTTTAGGAATCTAAATTAAGGGGATTGACTTTGGAAAATAGTATCCAGTTTAAAGTGAGTAGTCGTTATGCCCTGTTCACTGATCCAGTAACGCGGGTAGGCGGCGAAAAGTGCAGCTACCACCTGCCAACTTACGAAGCAATCAAGGGGATTGTTAAATCGATTTATTGGAAACCAACTTTAATCTGGATAGTAGATCGCGTGCGGGTAATGAAAACGCTTCGCACACAAACTAAAGGCACCAAACCAATCAAGTATCATAAGGATGGGAATGATTTATCAATCTACACTTTCTTGCGCGATGTAGAGTATCAGGTTGAAGCCCATTTCGAATGGAATGAGCATCGTCCTGAGTTGGCTAAAGATCGTATTTTTCAAAAACATCTGGCAATTGCAAATAGGATGATTGATCGAGGTGGACGGCAGGATATTTTTCTCGGCACCCGTGACTGTCAAGGCTATGTTGAGCCTTGTGTTTTTGGTGAAGGTCAAGGAGCTTATGATGAGATTGACGAATTAGGATTTGGGATACAATTTCATGGTTTTGATTATCCCGATGAGAGCGGTAAGCCCGAGTTAGTAAGCCGTTTTTGGCATGCGGTAATGCAAAAAGGAGTGATTTATTATCCGCGCCCTGAAGGGTGTAATCTGCGCCGTCATGTACGTCCAATGGAAGCAAAACGGTTTGTGCTGGGTGAAAATCACTGTGCTGTCGAAGATGAGGAGAAACGAGCATGAGCTGGATGGCAAAACTTTACGATACTTATGAAGCAGCCATGAAGCTTGATTTGGATGAGGATTCAGCATTAATGCCAATCAGTCATTCAATTCAGAATGCTCACATTCATATCATTCTAGGTGGTAATGGAGAATTTATTCGAGCTGAGGTGCAAGACAAGTTACAGATTATGTTGCCAGCAACCGAAGCCTCTGCAGGTAGGACAAGAGATGTCACACCACATGCACTAGCTGATAAGCTGCAATATGTGGCAGCAGATTACAGTACATTTGGTGGGACTAAAACAGCCGGTTTTTCCAGTTATCGAGATCAGCTGTCGGCATGGTGCAATTCTAGTTATGCCCATCCGAAAGCACAAGCGGTACTGAAATATATAGAACAGGAACGAGTCATCGCTGATCTTGTTGCGCAGCAAATAGTTCACCTTAATGATAGTGGTCAATTACTGAGTCGTTGGGATTCTGATGAGGAGTCTCCGGCACTGTTTAAGGTTTTGCCAAAAACGAAAGGTGATACAGATCAAGGTTCGGCTTTAGTCTGTTGGAGTGTTGAATTATCTGGTGATCGACAACCTCACACTTGGAAAGACACCACATTGCAACAGAGCTGGGTAGATTATCAGGCAAGTACAGGTTCTGATACGGGATTCTGCTTTATTTCTGGAGAAAATACACCGCTTGCGACTACACACCCAGCTAAATTACGCCATTCTGGCGATAGTGCGAAACTAATATCGGCTAACGATAGTAGAGGTTTTACCTATCGTGGTCGTTTTACTACACCACAACAAGCTACATCTATCGGATTTGGTATTACACAAAAAGCACACAATGCCTTGCGGTGGTTGATCAAACGGCAGGGGTTCCGTAATGGTGATCAAGTTTGGATCAGTTGGGCAGTATCGGGAAAACCGATTCCGGAGCCAGCAGTAAGTAGTTGGGATTGGGATATAAATCTTGATGATATAGACGAACAAACAGTTGAAACGAAAAGTGTTGAAAACGAGCCATTGCTCCAACATAGTCGCAATCTTGGATTGCAGTATGCTAAGCAGCTAAACCGCTATCTAGCCGGATATCGTGCAAAACTGAATCCGACTGATGAAATAGTTGTAATGGGGCTTGACTCTGCAACACCTGGACGAATGAGTCTGATCTACTACCGCGAGCTGCTATCGGATGAGTTTATAGATCGAGTAGGAGAGTGGCATCGACAATTTGCATGGTATCAGCGCCATAGCGAAGAGATATTCGCTGAGGGTAAGAAGCAGAAATCGCACACTATCTGGCCGATTGCTTCACCTGCACCAAGAAAAATTGCCGAAACGATCTACGGTTGTCGTCTTGATGATGCGCTAAAAAAGAGCGTTATTGAACGGCTGATGCCCTGCATTATCGATCAACGCCCATTACCGGAAGATCTAATGCGGCTAGCAATAAAACGAGTTAGTAATCGGGTCGGTTATCTATCCGATGAGCATTGGCGTTGGGAGCAAGATTTGGGCGTGGTTTGTGCGTTATATCGCGGCTATCGCGCCCGTCATACAAACAAACGAAAGAAGGAGTACTCCATGGCTTTAGAAGAAGATAATTGTAGTCGCGACTATCTCTATGGTCGTCTACTGGCCATCGCTGAACGCATTGAAGAGATCGCGCTCAAGGTTGGCGATGAGAATCGTACCACCATGGCGGCACGACTGATGCAGCGTTTTGCTGATCGACCCTATACGACTTGGCGCACGCTGGAACTGTCGCTACAACCTTATATGCAGCGGTTACAAGTGGCTCGAACTGGTTTTTTAGTCAAACGAAAACGGGAACTTGATACAATTCTGGCACAGTTTATTCCGGCCGATTTTATCAGTGATAAAGCGCTTAGCGGTGAGTTTTTACTTGGATACCACTGTCAGTGTATGGCACTGAAATCTAAAGCAACAGACGATAGTAATATTAGTACTGAATCTACCGACCTATCTAACGAGGATTAATACCAATGAGTCTGAGCCATAAAATTGATTTTGCCATTATTTTTAGCGTCAACCATGCTAATCCTAATGGTGATCCGCTTAATGGAAACCGCCCCCGCACCGATTATGATGGCTATGGTGAAGTAACTGATGTCTGTCTCAAGCGAAAACTTCGCGATCGATTGCTGGCTGACGGTGAAAGTATTTTTGTGCAGTCAGATGAGAAAAAAATTGATGGCATGACTAGCTTGAAGAATCGTGCTGAATCAGCTGAGTTTGGATTGGGAAAAGATGCTTTTAATGCTAAAAAAACTGCACCGAATGAAACCGCAAAACTTGCATGTGAAAAGTGGCTCGATGTGCGCAGTTTTGGGCAGTTATTTGCTTTTAAAAGCGAACAGAAAGACGGCGTATCAATACCGATCCGAGGACCGGTAACAATACAGTCTGCTTACAGTGTTGAGCCTGTGAGCATTACAAGCACTCAAATAACTAAGAGTGTTAGTGGCGAGGGAGATGGTACAAAGCGTAGTAGTGATACGATGGGGATGAAACATCGCGTCGATCGTGCGGTTTATGTTACCTATGGTGCGATGAATCCGCAATTAGCAGACCGTACCGGTTTTAGTGATGCCGATGCCGCTTTATTAAAAGCGGCCTTACCGCGACTTTTTGAGGGGGATGCATCATCAGCTAGACCGGAGGGAAGTATGGTTATTGAAAAAGTGATTTGGTGGCAACACAATTGCAAGAGTGGCCAATACTCATCGTCGAAAGTGCATCGTAGTCTGAAAGTGAATGCGGATGGTAGTTATAATTTAGATTCACTAGATGGATTACATGCTGAAGAAATCAACGGATTTTAGAAGATACAAGTGCAATACAGTGAAGATGATCTGCTACAAATCTCAGGGCTACAACACATCGCGTTCTGCCCACGCCAGTGGGCACTGATACATATAGAACAGCAGTGGCAGGAGAATCGTTATACCGCTGAGGGGCAGATTTTACATCACCGCGCTGACGATAGTGGTCACGAAAAGCGCGGTGATACCTTGACGGTGCGATCGTTGCGACTGCAATCGTTGCGATTGGGATTGTCTGGCATTGCTGATGTGGTTGAGTTTCATCGGGTCAGTAGTGGGGGTTGCCAGTTGCCTCATCATAGAGGCTTTTGGCAACCCTATCCGGTCGAATACAAACGAGGGCGTAAAAAGTCTGAGGATTGGGACGAAGTTCAGCTTTGTGCTCAGGCACTCTGTTTGGAAGAGATGTTAAATGTAACAATTAATGAGGGATCAATCTATTATGGTCAAACCCATCGTCGGAATAAAGTCGAGATCACTGAAACATTACGGCAGCGGGTTGTAATGTTATCTCAACAGATGCAAAAAATGTGGCAGCAGCAATTGACGCCAGCGGCCCAACCTAATGTTAAATGTGAACACTGCTCACTTTATGACTGTTGTCTGCCTGATGGTATTTCTGGGCGTAGTGCGCAACACTATCTACGTCAGATATGGGAGATCGACGATTGAAAAAATTACTTAATACGCTCTACGTCAGCACTCAGGGGGCCTATATTGCGAAAGAGGGTGAAACTCTGCTGATTCGAGTCGAAAAAGAGACTAAATTACGTTTGCCGATTCATACGCTCGGCGCTATCGTCTGTTTTGGTCAGGTTTCAGCAAGTCCGGCGGCGATGGGGTTTTGTACCGATCATGATATTTTGATGGCGTTTTATACCGAGCATGGTAAATTTCAAGCGCGGGTGCAGGGTGCCGTTAGCGGTAATGTATTACTTCGGCGACAACAGTATCGCTGGGCAGATAGTGAGGAACAGTCAGCAACTATTGCACGATCGGTAATAAGTGGAAAAATAGCTAATAGTCGTACCGTTATTGGACGGGCGCTACGAGATTATGCTAATCATCCAGAAAAAGAGATGTTAGAGAAAAATCATTTGCATCTAAAGTTGTTATTGCAATCAATTGGTCGTGATGCGTCACTCACTCTCGATAGCTTGCGTGGGATAGAGGGTGAAGCGGCAAAGCGTTACTTTTCTGTTTTTGACCAGTTGATTTCTGTAGATAAAAAGCATTTTTTCTTTAATAGGCGAAGTAAACGACCGCCATTAGATAATGTTAATGCGCTATTATCGTTTATTTATACGCTTTTGGCGCATGATGTAACAGCGGCACTTGAAGGTGTTGGTCTTGATCCTGCTGTGGGATATCTTCATCGAGATCGTCCAGGGCGTGCTGGTCTGGCGCTCGATCTTATGGAAGAATTGCGTGCCTATTTAGCGGATCGGTTGGTATTATCACTTATTAATCGTAAGCAGATTAAAAGCAGCGGTTTCAAAAAAAGTGAATCAGGGGCTGTGGTAATGGATGATGCGACAAGAAAAATAGTATTAGTTGCGTGGCAAGAGAGAAAACGTGAGATTATTACTCATCCGTTTTTAAAAGAGAAGGTTGAGATTGGTCTGTTGTCGCATATTCAGGCAATGTTATTTGCTCGTTATGTTCGGGGGGATATTGATTGTTATCCACCTTTTATTTGGCGTTAATTAGTGAGGCAGTATTGATGCTTGTATTGGTAACTTATGATGTAAAAACGGATGATGCAGCAGGGGAAAAAAGATTACGGAAAGTCGCCAAAGCCTGTAAAGATGTTGGACAGCGGGTTCAGTATTCTGTATTTGAGTGCTGGCTTGAACCAGCACAGTGGACAATGTTGCGGCAACGGTTAATAGAAACTATCGATGAAAACAAAGATAGCTTGCGATTCTATTTTTTGGGCAGCAACTGGAAAAAGCGTATTGAACATGTTGGCGCCAAGCCGGCATATGATCCGGAAGGAGTGCTGCTTATTTAGACTTGATGTAACTGTTTTGCAATGCAAAATGTAACACTAGCACAGGATTTTCCTAACATCATTTTAGGTTGCTATGGTGGGGTGCAATTGCGAACCGGAAGCTATCATAAGTTTCTTGGTGGGTTCGCGATTTTCATAAGTGATTGAATTTACTGAAATTAACATGGTTTGGCGAAACGTTGGTATTCTATATTTAGGTAGTTGCCTCATGTTTCGCAAAAATGGTACGCTAAGTACAAGCCGCAACACTGAAATTTAGTAGTGCGGGTCGCCCTCCGTACGGGGGGCGTGGATTGAAACTCGAGTATTTGGCCGCGCCTACCCACCCTGTAGCTGTCGCCCTCCGTACGGGGGGCGTGGATTGAAACAGATACTCGACCTACCAGTGACACAGTCGCAGAGGTCGCCCTCCGTACGGGGGGCGTGGATTGAAACGCAGTCGTCGAGGGGAAAGCGGGCGGCGCTGCTGGGTCGCCCTCCGTACGGGGGGCGTGGATTGAAACTATCCGGTATCTACCGGAATTAGCAGCAAACCCAGGGTCGCCCTCCGTACGGGGGGCGTGGATTGAAACTACAATATCAGCATCATCTAATAACCGCAGAAGGGGTCGCCCTCCGTACGGGGGGCGTGGATTGAAACCGCTTACCACGCGGGAGCCGGCGTGTCGAAAAGCCGGTCGCCCTCCGTACGGGGGGCGTGGATTGAAACTTCAGCGCCATCATAATCATGATCGGATTTTTCATGGTCGCCCTCCGTACGGGGGGCGTGGATTGAAACATCGGCATGACCGGGACGCAGCTCGATGTCACAGGGTCGCCCTCCGTACGGGGGGCGTGGATTGAAACCATTAGGGTGAGTGTTGGTTGTTAGCGCTGCCGAGGTCGCCCTCCGTACGGGGGGCGTGGATTGAAACTGTCCTGAAACGGGCAGACTCACCCGTGACAGGCAGGTCGCCCTCCGTACGGGGGGCGTGGATTGAAACGTGAGAAGGTAAGTTATCACGACTTATCTAATATGGTCGCCCTCCGTACGGGGGGCGTGGATTGAAACGTGCTGGGATCGCGATCCTGTCACGCAGTTGTGGGTCGCCCTCCGTACGGGGGGCGTGGATTGAAACCGCGTCACGCGTCCCTCTTGATCGATCCGCCTTGGGTCGCCCTCCGTATGGGGGGCGTGGATTGAAACGTGGTGGCCGAGCTACCGCAGGCCGATAGCTTTGGTCGCCCTCCGTACGGGGGGCGTGGATTGAAACCTCGCTGACCCGCTGGTGATGTAATGGCGCTATTGTCGCCCTCCGTACGGGGGGCGTGGATTGAAACCCCATCGACCCCACACACGCGACCGAGTGGCTAGTCGCCCTCCGTACGGGGGGCGTGGATTGAAACCCCATCGACCCCACACACGCGACCGAGTGGCTACGTCGCCCTCCGTACGGGGGGCGTGGATTGAAACCCCGATGGCGTAGACTGGCGCGATCAAAGCAAGTGGGTCGCCCTCCGTACGGGGGGCGTGGATTGAAACGTCGGTGGTTGCGCGCATAAACTCCAAACGGCTGGTCGCCCTCCGTACGGGGGGAGTGGATTGAAACACAACGTGCTGCACTTGGTCGGCTGGCATTGGCCAGTCGCCCTCCGTACGGGGGGCGTGGATTGAAACACCGTTGCAAGCGACGCCTTGCGGCGAACCATAACCAGTCGCCCTCCGTACGGGGGGCGTGGATTGAAACACCTCCTCGATGAGGAGACGCAATTCGCCGGTAGGTCGCCCTCCGTACGGGGGGCGTGGATTGAAACTGATGCTTCGGTGGGCGGTCACCTTTCCACCGATGTCGCCCTCCGTACGGGGGGCGTGGATTGAAACACCTCTGTTGTTGTTGGGATGATGCTGGCGAGAGGATGTCGCCCTCCGTACGGGGGGCGTGGATTGAAACTCCGACCCCAAACGCTTCGGAGTACGCTATCACGGTCGCCCTCCGTACGGGGGGCGTGGATTGAAACTGGGGGGATCGCAATACAGCGCCCCGTTGTTGATGTCGCCCTCCGTACGGGGGGCGTGGATTGAAACCCCCGGCGGTTGGGAGAAGGTTGGCGTTGATGTCGTCGCCCTCCGTACGGGGGGCGTGGATTGAAACAACTATTATACTGTAGAGATCATCCCGCGCTACTTGTCGCCCTCCGTACGGGGGGCGTGGATTGAAACGATATGACAAATTTTGACTACCATTTTGCCAAAGAAGTCGCCCTCCGTACGGGGGGCGTGGATTGAAACACTCAGATCGATCCGAACCGGCGCACAACGCCTGTCGCCCTCCGTACGGGGGGCGTGGATTGAAACAGCTAGGTCACCGCTACCACTTATTGCCGGACTGGTCGCCCTCCGTACGGGGGGCGTGGATTGAAACATTAATTTTGGCTCGTGGCGGGAGAATATCGTAGTCGCCCTCCGTACGGGGGGCGTGGATTGAAACAATGCTTGGGGATAAAACTCCCCATCGTTGATAGGTCGCCCTCCGTACGGGGGGCGTGGATTGAAACTAGCAGGTAACTGTTGTCTGCAATGCTAGGCTTAAGTCGCCCTCCGTACGGGGGGCGTGGATTGAAACTCTCCAGCATAGCCGCCATGCAGCACCGGCAGAGTCGCCCTCCGTACGGGGGGCGTGGATTGAAACTGCGTAGCTTTGCTGCATCTTAGCCGGTAAATCAGTCGCCCTCCGTACGGGGGGCGTGGATTGAAACTGCG
>JGI11705J14877_10000154_pt1 | contig 42477 bp, 33 predicted proteins | sample Etolaghawater15m_FD_14877 | JGI IMG/M metagenome (IMG submission 14877) | reverse complement strand
TTTTTATCATCGAACAGAAAGCGGATTGACGGGGTGTATTTATCATCAAACTGCCCGCTTCTTACGGCCCAGATAAAGGCCATCAGGAAGCCAGTGGCGACAAAGAGACTTGCACCGATCAGAATGACGATTGCGCTCATGTCAGGCAGTGTCTCCTTCTCCGAAAATGTTCAGGCCGAGGCGTGAGGCGGCGAAGCGGGTGCTGCCGGTGGTGAAGAGGACGACAGTGATGGAGGACAGGGGCATGAGAATAGCGGCGATGAGTGGGCTGAGGGTGCCGGTGACGGCGAAGCCCAGTCCCACAAAGTTGTAGGAGAAGGAGATCAGGAAGGAGATCAGAATAATGCGCATAGAGCGTCGGCTGAGCTGCATAAAAGAGGCGAGGCGGGTAAAGTGGGCTGCGCTGAGGATGGCATCGCTTGCGGGAGTGAAGGTGTTGACATCCTCACTGAGGCTGACACCGACATTGCTTTGCCGAAGGGCTCCGGCGTCATTGAGTCCGTCACCGATCATCATAACCTTTTCACCCTTTTCCTGCAGAGAATGTACGTAATCCTGTTTATCAAAGGGGCTTTGGCGGAAGCGGAACTCTGTTTCCTTAGGGAAGAAATCTATGATACGGTCTCTGCTCTTTTCGGTGTCACCTGTGATGACCGAGAGACTGAAGTTGCGGCTGAGAGTATGCACGAGGGATTTCAAGCCGTCCCGGAACATGTTGGTCACCATGAAGAAGCCCAGGTAGCGTCCGGCAGCCAAGAGGTAGGTGCGGGTACTTAGAATATCATGATCGAGGTTTTCCGGAACACCGATAAATTCAGCGGATCCGAGTTTGATCTCCCTATCCTCAATATTGCCCTGAATGCCCAGACCTTCCAGTTCCCGGTATTCGGACACAGGTTTGAGCACTTTATCCTGAAAACTTTCAAAAATCTGACGGCTCAGGGGATGGGAGGAGTGTCTGGTGAGGGCCTGAACGCCCTGCAGATCACGGCGGGCCAGACCGGGGATGCCGGCAGCGGCGACAAACTGAATCTGACTCTTTCTGCTGCGGGTGATCGTTCCAGTCTTATCGAAAACGATATGTCTGATGCGGGCGAGGGATTCGATAACGGACGTATTTTTGAGATAGAATCCGTTTTTCCCGAAGATCCTCAGAGTGGAGCCCAGGGTAAAAGGTGTTGAGAGCGCGAGGGCGCAGGGACAGGCGACGATGAGAACGGCAGTGAAGGCATTGAGTGCATGGGCGGCGGATCCCTGAATGAGCCAGAAGGCTGAGGCGGCCAGGGCGATGAGGATCACAGCTGCGGTGAAATATTTACTGATATGATCGGCCATGGAAATCATCCGGCTGTCGTGTCCTTTGCGCCTACTGTTCTCATTCCACAGTTCGGTAAGATAGCTTTGGTCCACGTCCTTGATGACATCGAGTTCAACAGTGGCACCGATATGCTTTCCTCCGGCGTAGATCATGTCTCCTGCTTTTTTCTCAACAGGCGTACTTTCTCCGGTGACAAAAGAATAATCGATATGAGTGCTGTCTGTATAGAGCAGTACGGAATCAGCAGGAATCAGTTCCTGATTGCGGATCAGGATACGGTCCCCTGGTTTGATATGCTCCAGGGGAATGACCTCTTCTGTTCCACCTCTTTTTCTCAGGACAGACACGGGGAAATAGCTTCTGTAATCCCTGTCGAAACTCAGGGAATCATAGGTCTTGCGTTCGAAGAGTTTGCCCAGCAGGAGGAGAAAGACGAGACCGGTGAAGGAATCCATATAGCCGGTGCCGTGTCCCAGGACAATTTCGTAGACAGAACGGGTATAGAGAGTGATGATGCCCAGGCTGATGGGAACATCCATATTGATACTGCGCTGTTTCCAGCCGTTCCAGGCGGATTCGAAGTACTCCCTTGCCGAATAGAGCAGGACCGGGATACTGAGCAGAACCGTCAGGAACAGAAAGAAGGTCTGTATCTGGGGATCGACGCTGTCTCGGAGGGCGAGGTAATCCGGGAAGGCGAAGAGCATAATATTCGCGAAGGCAAAGCCTGCTACACCCAGACGTATGTAGAGGGTTTTATTGTTTTGGCGCAGCGCCTGCTGCTGCACACTGTGGAGATTTATCTCCGGTTCGTAGCCGATGGAGGAGAGGAGTTCCACAAGCTTCCTCAGACTGGTGTCCTTTTCATTGAAACTGAGGTACAGCTCCTTTTTCAGGTAATCCACCCTGCTCTGTGTGATGGCGGGATTCAGTTTATAGAGAGTTTCGAGGAGGTAGACACAGGAAGCGCAGTGCATAGAGGGTATACGCAGGGTAAGATTGCTTTGGATTCCATCGCTGAACTGAATCAGCCTGCTGATGATATCCGGATCGTCGAGATATTTGTATTTCAGTTCGAGGCCGGCTTCTTCGGGTGTATTGCCCGGATTTTCCTCCATATCATAATAGGCGCACATATCATGATCTTCGAGGAGTTCATAGACAAGTTTGCAGCCGTTGCAGCAGAAGACCTTATCGCCTTTGCGGATGGTGCTGTCGCTGTTGGGCTCACCGCAGTGGTAGCAGAGACCGGGTTCCAGGGTGGAGCTGCCGGACTGAAGCGGGTCTATGTGAACACGGGTTTGGGACATTGTTTCAGGCGATCTCGTGCTTAATACTTGCCTGGAGGTTAGGATCCTTCACAGGGATCACAGGATGTGCGAAGAAGGTTCTGCGGAAGTAAAAGAAAAAGATCAGGCCGATGCCGGCGAAGAGTGACAGATCATAGACGGACAGATGCACATCATGTTTGTGAAGGTTTGGAAGGGCGAGCCAGTACAGATCCAGCCATCGCATTGCGAGGACCCAGTAGGCCATGAAGGCGAGATAGGTCAGATTGCGTTTACTGCTGCGGGTCAGCAGACCCACAAAGGGGAAGGCAAAATGCCCGAAGATGAGCATCAGCCCGAAATATTTCCAGGCCCCTTCCCAGCGGTGGAGATAAAAGACCGTTTCTTCAGGGATATTGGCATACCAGATCAGGAAGTACTGAGAAAAGCCCATATAGGCCCAGAAGATGACAAATCCGAAGATAAATTTTGCCAGGTCGTGGAAGTGTTCGGTGCTTATGACGCCGGTAAGGATATTATTTTTAAGCAGGTAGCGACTGAAGAGCAGCGTAGTGGACAGTAGGGCGAGGAGGGCTCCTGAGAAGAAATAGAGGCCGTAGATAGTGGAATACCAGTGGGGATCGAGGCTCATGAGCCAGTCAAAGGAAGCGAAGGATACGGTAATGGCGAAGAGGAGCAGTCCGATGGCTGACAGCCGTCTGAGAGCGATAATATGTTCGGGGCCGGGTTTTTCATCCATGGCGAGACTGCGTTTATAGAGGGCCCTTGCGAGAAGGCTCCAGATAATGAGGTAGCCGAAACTGCGGATAAGGAAGAAGGTGCTGTTCAGGTATCCGCTTTTTGCCTGCAGCAGGGGATCATGGGCAACGGCGTCTGCATGGGACCAGTGATAGAGATCGTGGATCCCCAGGGCGATGGGTATGAAGAGGATAAGCATGAGGGGAAAGGTCATCATGAGGGCTTCAATGATGCGTCTGAGGACAACACCCCAGACCGTGGATGTAATATGGAAGAGCAGGACGAAGAAAAGGGCGCCGATGGACACGGAGGTCCAGAAGACCCAGGCAACGAGATAGGAGTAGAAGAACTGCTGGCTGTTCTGGAACCAGCCTGCGAGAGAGAGCAGAAGCAGGACCGCGCCGCCGATGAGAAGTCTGATATCCAGACTTTTTGTGTCGCTGATACGGAAATGTGTGGAATCGAAATTCATGGTGCTCCGTTCCTTATTGCTTGGCGGTTGTAGGGGGTTGCTGTTTCTGCAGTTCTTTCACATACGAGACGATGGCCCATCGGTCTTTGACAGGGATCTGGTGATCGTATTTCGGCATATTTCGAATACCGTTACTGATGATGTCAAACATTTTGCCGTGGGGATGAGCCATGACCTGCGGTTCGAGATAACTGGGCGGTTTCTGATAGCCTTTTGCGACGACAGAGCCATCGGAGAGGCCGAGGCTGCCGTGGCAGGGCATGCAGTAGATCTCATATCGATCTTTTCCTCGTTCCAGGAGCTGGGCATCATTTCCAAGGGGGTTGACAGTGACAAAGTTACCTGATTCATCCATTCCTGTGCGGATTCTGATATCCAGATCGAGGGCAGCGGTATGGACAGTTCCCTGTACGGGCATCCGGTTGACAGCGCCGTCTGCGAAATAGCGGCTGGACGAATTGGATTTATATTTTTCCTGTGTATCCATATTGGGATTGAGATGAATGGGAGGTTTTTCTTTGGGAGTGCCCTGACATCCGGTGAGGAGGGCGGCTGTCCCGATCAGGGTCAGAATACGGAAGCCACGAAGGGCTCTTTGGAGCTTTGTTCTCATAGTGGGACTCAATCGTTTTCTTTGAGGAGTTCGATCTGTGCACCGCCGATACTTTTCAGGAAATCGGCAGTTTCTTTTTCGCTGAAGCGCGGGTCTTCAGCTTCGATGCTGACAAAGAAGGCATCATCGGTAGCGCGGGCAAAATTCTCGGAATAGAAGACAGGGTGGTGGAAGCGGGGGAGTTTATTGACAGCCAGCATACCGAAGAGAGCGGTGGCGGCTGAGGACAGGACCATAATGGCGAAGGCGACGGCACCGTAGGCCTGATAGCTGAAAAAGGGTTTACCTGAAATGACAATGGGGTAGGCGACAGTGGAGGTCCAGCCTTCGAAGGCGAACCCAAAGGCGACCATAATAAAGGCCACCGGTCCGACGATCCAGCCCAGGATGCTGCGTTTTTCGCCCATTGCCCTGTCCATGCCGTGGATAGGGAAGGGGGAATGGCAGTCGAAGCGTGTAAAACCGGCTTCTTTTACTTTTTCGGCTGCGTGGATCAGTTCGGCGGGATTTGCAAACTCGGCAAGGATTCCTTTAGTTGCTGCCATGGCTGTCCTCCTTTCCGTGATAGTAGTGGGGGTCTGCTTCGGGCAGAACGCCTTTGACCTCAGCCATTGAGATCATGGGCAGGAAGCGGATAAAGAGGAGGAAGAGGGTGAAGAAGAGCCCGAAGGAACCGATAAAGGTTGAGATATCCCAGATGCTTGGTCGGTAATAGTCCCAGGAACTGGGCAGAAAATCATTGGCGAGGGAGCTGACGGTGATGACGAAACGTTCGAACCACATGCCGATATTGACAAAGATGCTGATGGTGAACATCACAGGGATGCTGCGGCGAATCTTCCGGACCCAGAACAGCTGCGGAATAAGGACATTGCAGGTGATCATGGTCCAGTAGGCCCAGGCATAGGGTCCGAAGGCACGGTTGATAAAGGCGAAGCGTTCGTATTCATTTCCGCTGTACCAGGCGATGAAGAACTCCATGGAGTAGGCATAGCCGACCATCATACCAGTGACCATGATGATCTTATTCATCCTTTCCATGTGGTTCAGAGTGATGAAATGTTCCAGGTGATAGATCTTCCGGGCGATGACAGTGAGGGTGACCACCATGGCAAAGCCGCTGAAGATGGCACCTGCCACAAAGTAGGGGGGGAAGATCGTGGTATGCCAGCCGGGTATCACAGAGGTTGCGAAATCTGTGGAGACCACAGAGTGGACGGAGAGGACAAGGGGAGTGGAGAGTCCGGCCAGGAGCAGATAGGCAAGTTCATAATTCTTCCACTGTTTATTGCCACCGCGCCAGCCGAGGGAGAAGATGCCGAGAACAGTTTTGCGGATCTTTGTTTTTGCCCTGTCCCTGAGAGTCGCGAGGTCGGGGATCAGTCCGGTGTACCAGAACATGAGGGAGACAGTGAAGTAGGTTCCGACGGCGAAGATATCCCAGAGGAGAGGAGAGCGGAAGTTCGGCCACATCTGCATCTGATTGGGTACCGGGAACATGTAATAGGCGAGCCAGACACGTCCCACATGAATACCGGGGAAGACGAGGGCGGCGATCACCGCAAAAATGGTCATAGCCTCTGCGAAGCGGTTGATGGAAGTCCGCCATTTCTGCCGGAAGATGAAGAGGACGGCGGAGATGAGGGTACCGGCGTGTCCGATACCGACCCAGAAGACAAAGTTGACGATAGCCCAGCCCCAGCCGACGGGGTTGGTCACGCCCCAGATGCCGGTACCTTCCCAGAACAGCCAGCCGATGGATCCGAAAAGAACCATTGCCAGTGAAAGGGCGGCGCCGAAAAGAAGGAGCCAGACCTTGGAGGTTTTTCCTTCGACGATGCTGCTGATGGTCTCAGTCACTGAACGAAAGGTCTGACCACCGGTGATCAGGGGTCCCTGGTCCAGGGACGGATGCAGTTTTAAATCTGTGTCACTCACAAGCGTCTCTTTACGTTTTGTATGTTGATATTCTTTGTTTCACAGCTTGAACCTGCTGAGAGGAAGCCTTTAGGCCTTTCCATGTTCAGCGGGACCTGTTTTCGGTGCGGAGAGGGCTGGATGGGGATTGCGCAGTTTTGCCAGATAGGTATTACGCGGTTTGATATTCAGCTCGGCGAGCATGGCATAATTGCGGTTATTGCCTTTCAGCACGGTGACCTCCGCCTTCTGATCCAGAATATTGCCGAAGCTGATGGCATGAGTCGGGCAGCTCTGCTGGCAGGCGGTCTGAACATCACCATCTTTCAGTCCGCGGCCTTCATTTTTAGCCTGGATCTTGGCATTGTTTATTCTCTGAGTACAGAAGGTGCATTTTTCCATCACTCCGCGAAAGCGAACGGAGACTTCCGGATTCATAGCCATTTTCAGAGTTTCCGGAGTATCCTTGGTGAAGTTGTAAAAATTGAAGCGCCGAACCTTGTAAGGACAGTTATTGGCGCAGTACCGGGTACCGATACAGCGGTTATAGGTCATGACATTGAGACCTTCCTCGTCGTGGCTGGTGGCAGCGACGGGGCAGACCTGTTCGCAGGGGGCATTTTCGCAGTGCTGGCATCCCAGGGGCTGATAGGCGACCTGCGGGTCATCGATATCGCCGCTGAAATAGCGATCGAGTCGTATCCAGTGCATTTCACGGCCTTTTTCCACCATTTCCCTGCCGACGACGGGGATATTATTTTCGCTTTGGCAGGCAATCGTGCAGGCATTGCAGCCGATGCAGGCATTGAGATCGATGACCATACCCCACTGATAGCCTTCGTCGTAGGGATGTTCTTCCCAGAGACTTTTGAGGGGCGGGTGCTTCACCATATCGGGGGCGAATTCCGGGTTGTTGCGGTATTCTTCGAGGCTGGCTTCACGGATGAGTGGTCGTCCTTCCATGCTGCCGTGGTCCTGTGTATTTGCCATGGCGTGTTTGCTGCGCAGTTTCATGATTCCGGCACCGAAATCAGTGTAGGGTTTATCACTGCTGCGCAGGGTATAGACATTAAAGCCGGTGCCTTTGGCGATACGGCCTTCAAACCAGCGTCCGAAGCCCAGATGAAGGGTGACACAGCCGTCTGCGTGGCCGGGAACGATCCAGACGGGGATATCCACGGTGGCACCGTTCAGGGAGACTGCGACCATGTCGCCGTTTTCAACACCGTATTTTTCAGCTGTTGCGGCGCTGATCCAGGCGGGGTTGTCCCATGCGATCTTGCTGATGGGATCGGGTAATTCCTGAAGCCAGCCATTATTGGCGTGGCGGCCGTCAAACAGAGAGGAATGGGGTCGAAAGTTAACTTCGAGGCCGTTGGCATCTCTTTTTTCAGCCACATGTTCGGCAAATCTTCTTTTTATCTCGGCCTGCCGTGCAGGAAGAGCGTGGTGGCTGTAGGCAGTGGCGCTGTAGACACCGTCGGACAGGAGTTTCATCCAGTCCTTATCAAAGGTATCAGCGGGGAGCAGTTCTTTCCATCCCTCCTGCAGCAGTTCGAAATCACTTTTTAATTCTGCCGTTGCCAGCAGGTGCAGGAAGCTGAGGGCTGAGCTGCCGTTGAAGAGGGGTGCAATGAGGGGCTGGACAATCAGGCGCTGGCCATCGAGGGCCCGGGCGTCTCCCCAGCTTTCGAGGTAGTGGGCTGCGGGGATATGCCAGTCCGCATAGGGACTGGATTCATCAAGGTAGGCTGAAAAGTGTATGAGCGTTCCGGCTTTTTTCATTCGGGAGCTCATTTTCAGATCTGCCGGAGCCCAGTATGCCGGATTGCTGTCGAAGAGAATCAGAGTCTGAATATTTCCTGCATCGAGATCCGCCGCCAGTGATTTCAGAGCATCTGTATCGGGAAAGACGGTATCTTCAGCATCGTAGTAGCGTACGGTCCGGCCGCTGTTGCCGAGAAGTTCATTTAGTGCGTAGACCAGAGCGTGGAGTTCCGGTGACTGGTTTCGTCCTGCAAGAATGAGGCATTCACCGCGATTGTTTTCCAGATCTTCGGCGAGGACAGAGATCCATTTTTCCTGAGCGGGGGTGAAATAGGCGTCAGCCGGCATTTCGGGCAGGAGGAGGCCCCTTCCCTTGTGATTCAGGGTGTGCGCGAGTTTCAGAGTAAAAAGAGGGATCTCGCTGCTTTTCATGCGCAGGCGATGATCTGCATTGGATGCTGAAATGCTGTAGGCACTTTCCACTGCGTAGTAGCGGCTCATCGGGTCATTTTCGGAACGGACCCTGCGGCCCTGAGCATAACCTGCTGCATTGTACAGATCTTCTCCATCGCTGTGGAGGAAATCGCTGTCGAGCCCGAGGATCACCTTTGCCTTTGAAAGGTCTGTATGAAGCAGCATCTTTTTTCCGGCGGCCAGTTCGATGCCGCGGTGGACATTCTCGTCACTGACCGGGTCCCAAGCAGCTATCCGGGCAGCCGGAAAGCTGTCACGGAAAAGCTGCAGCTGACGGTTTAAAGACGGTGAGGCAAAGGAGGGCATGATGAGAGCCAGATCCTGACCGCCGTTTTCCAGAGATGCTTTATGGATTTCGCTGTATTTTTCGACGAACGCCTCTATCCAGGACACGGCTCCGTCATGAATGATCTCGCTGCTTCTGTCGGGATCATAGAGGTTGAGGACAGACGCCTGCATGCGGGTGTTGCTTTTACCATTGACCAGATCATGTCGAGTGCTGCCTTCGATCTTGGTCGGTCGGCCGACATGGCTTTCGACAACCTGTCCCTGAGCACTGAGGCCGTGGGTATGGGCAGTGGCATAGAACAGTTTTTCACCGGGAAGTCCCTCTGCCGGTGCTTTAACGTAGGGCACAATCTTTTCGACGGGACGGCGGCAGGAACTGAGACCGGCAAAGGCCAGGCTTGCACCCATGACAGACAGGAACTTACGGCGGCTGAGTCCGCTGCTGAGTTCACCGGCCTCTTCAGGAAATTCACTTTCAACAAATTTTCTGAATTCCGGTGAATCAGCCAGTTCATCCAGACTGCGCCAGTAGTCTTTCCCTCGGGCGATAGTATTCAGATCTTTTTTCATCTATGACATCCTGAACAGTTAATCGGGGGGTTGATATTCTTTTCTGCGATCAGTGCTTCTGCGAAGGCTTTCTGTTCCGGTCCCGGCACATAGGCCATGTTTGTCACCTCACTGAGGGGTCTCAGATTCGGAGCGGGATCATTGTGGCAGTCCAGGCACCAGCCCATACTGAGGGTTTCCACCAGCATGACCTCCTCCATCTCAGCTACATTTCCATGACAGGTTTCGCATCCGACGCCGACGCTGATATGGGCAGAATGGTCAAAATATGCATAGTCAGGCACTTTATGAACCTTCACCCATTCAATCGGCTGATTGCTGTACCAGCTCTCATTGACGGGGCGCATTTTCGGACTGTCGGTCTTGACAATGATATGACAGTTCATACAGGTCTGAGTCGGGGGGACCATGGCCTTGGCGGTACGCTCAACCTGTGTATGGCAGTATCGGCAGTCGATGCCGAGATCACCTGCATGCACCTTATGGCTGTATTCCACGGGCTGTGCGGGCCGGTAGCCCACATCAGTGAATTTCGGAGAGCCGAAATACCAGAAGAAACCGACGGTTGCCACAGCACCGCCGATCACGACGGCCAGGACGTATATCCACCATCGGTTTGCTGATTTTGGAAAGATCTGTGCCAAATCATTTCCCCTGCATTTAGTTGTTGTTTAAACTGTTTTTTATTGAATATGAACAAGGGGAAAGCGACGCCCCTAACTGTGTCGCTGAATGGCCTTTTTCAACGGCAGACATTCTGTAATTACCCCTCATCGGAAAAAATTTAACCTATTTTAACTATTTTAAAAAGCTTTTTTTAGGTCGCGGGGGAAGGGCCCAGGGGACGTCAGTTGATAATATAAGTAAAAACTATAGTTTAGTAGGAAAAGTCAGAAAGGGTTTGACCAAAAGGTCATGTGAATTCGAGTGAGTTGAGTCTGTCAAAACAGGAGGATGGAGAATAAATGCGGGCATAATAAAAAAGATTTCAGACATCAGGCGGATTCGCTGTCGGCGCGTCTTTCTATTTCTTCTCTTTCCCGGGCAGCCTGTGCGACTCTGTCCATAATCTGGCGTGTGAGGGTTTCGCGGTCAGCAGCGGCGTTTCTGTTCTCTTCAGTGTCGGCGACTGCATTATTTGCTGAGCCTTCGGAGCGCATTTCATCAACAGTCTGATCATCGGCGGCATATTCGGAGCTGCGCTGCTGATTGTCCAGATCATTCTGCTGATCGCTGATGCGATCGTCGGCTGCGTATTCGGGATTAAAGATTTCCTGATCAGCGCCAGGAGTTTCGCGGCTGTCGGCGGGGGCTGGGGCGGCGGCATCATAGGCGGGTCGGGCGTAGCTGCCTGCAATACCGGCCATTGCATCGCGCAGATTGATATTTTTTCGGTCGGCGAGTTCCCGGACCGGGTCGGGGGCTGATTCGGCGAGGGCCTCAGGGTCAAAGTCACCCTGTTCCACGGCCTTTCTCAGATCATCGCGGAGGGAGCTGATCTCCTGGTCGCTCATGAATCCGCTTTCCTCAATGGCATTGAAGAGGCGTGCTGAATCGGACAGTCGAGGTTCGTAATAGGCTGCTTCAGGTTTTCGCGGATCCGTTCTTTCCTCTATCTCAGGACGGCGGGTCCTCTCCTGTACGCGGCTGACCTGCGGTGTGGACTGAATACTTCGTACTGCTTCCATGTAAGCTGCCTCTGATTTAGTTTACTGTATATTAAATTATGGGTAAATCGGCAGTGATGCCATAAAAATAACAGAAAGGGGTGAAGGAAGCTGCTGAATCGGGTTTGTCGTCAACTATTGTCCACCAAAGTAAACAATGGTTGACATATACAGGTAACAGTTTGATAATAATTAGGTTGCAGTCGTATGATTGAATGCAAACCAATCTATTGTCAACTTTTGTCGCGAATTCAAAATTCGGTTTAAACTATACAAGGGTTGAAAAAACAGTGAATTGGGAATTTTAAACAATTGGCATCACATTTGTAGTTAGAGGAGTCAATGGAAAAGGATACACAGCGAACGCGGCATTGTTTGATCATAGAGGATGAGGTTCAGACCCGTTTTGCATTCAGGATGACTCTGGAGAAGATGAATTACAATGTCATCGAGGCGGAGGATGCACTGGAGGCATACGGGATGATACACAGATATCTGCAGGAGGGTCCTGTACTTGACTTCATACTGCTGGATCTGTATTTACCGAGCATGAGCGGAATGGAGCTGATCGACCGTCTTCAGAGTGACGACATCAGGATCCCTCTTCTGATCACCTCCGGATTTTTGACAGCGGCAGTGAGAAAGAAACTTGCACAGAGGCATCAGCAGTACATATTAAGCAAGCCGTTCAGGCCAAAGGAGCTGATTGAACTGGTAAATGAGATGATACAACCAATAGAGGGAGGCGAAGATGTCAGCTGAGAACAAGGGAGCAGCAACGAGGGCAGGGAAGTACCTGACTTTCAAGCTGGGCAGTGAGGAGTACGGGATCGTGATCATGAAAGTTAAGACGATCATCGGCCTCATGGAGATCACCAAAGTTCCCCGGACACCGTTTTTTGTACGGGGTGTGATCAATCTGCGCGGGCAGATCATTCCCATAGTAGACATGCGAAAGAAGTTCGGCATGGAGGATGTGGATGACACCCGTGAGACGACAATAATCGTCGTGGAGGTCAGCAAGGCGGATACGATTCAGGAGATAGGCATTGTCGTGGATTCCGTCAGTGAAGTGATGGATATTGAGAACGAGAATATAGATGACACGCCGGAATTCGGGAGTGGTTTTGATGCTGAATTCATCATGGGGATGGCCAAGGCAAAAGGCAGGGTGATATCCCTTTTGAGCATTGAGCAGATACTGTCCACGGAAGATGTCGTAAGCCTGGGAAAAGTGGCTACAAGCGCAGAAGAATAAGAATAGAGGAACAGAGTATATTAATTTACCCGAACCGTCATGGATTCGGACGGTAGAGGTGCGGAAAGGAGACTTTGAGTATGTTTGAAAATCTGACCTTATCAAAAAAGATCACCTGGGGATTCGGAGCGGTGATTGGGCTGCTGGTGATTGTGGGTATTGTGGCCGTTATCGGTCTGACGAGCGGATCATCGGGTTTGAACGAAGTGACGCGTCGTTCTGACAATGCTAATCTGGCGGGGAGGATACAGGCGAATATCCTGATGAGCCGGATGGCGGTGAAGGACTATTTACAGAAGCAGAATCAGAAAAATATAGACATGTTCACAGAGCGTGGAGAGGCTGTGGACGAGTTTTTGTCTGAGGCTGTGGCCAGTATCAAGGATCCGAAGCGGAATGCGATTGCCAAAAAGACACTTGATAATTTCAAGCTCTACAAAGATGGGTTTGATGAAGTTGTGGAGCATATGGAGATCCGATATGATCTGACGGACAACATTCTGGACGTTCAGGGACCTCTGATGGAGAGGAGTCTGACATCCATCATGCAGAGTGCCGAGGGGGATGGTGATGCCCGGGCCGCTTATGTGGCAGGTTTAACACTGAGGCATCTGCTGCTGGGTCGTCTGTACATGGTAAAATTTCTGGATACAAACGAGAAGGCCGATGCGGACAGAGTGGTCAATGAATTCAATCTGATGCAGCAGCAGCTGGAGGTTCTGGATGAAGAACTGAACAACAGGCAGCGGCGGGCGGAGCTGGAAAAGGTCATTGACAGTAAGAAAGAGTACACAGAAGCTTTCAGCCGGCTGGTGGCGAATATCAATGAGCGAAATGATATTATTGTGAATACGATGGACCGTCTCGGCCCTGTTTTCGCCAATGATATTGAGGAATTGAAGCTGTCTATCATTGACGGTCAGAATGAATACTCTGAGAATGCGAAATCCAAGAATAACATGCTGATCATTATGTCGATAGCTGTCATCCTGATTGCAATCCTTGTGGGACTCTGGCTGTCGCGGAGCATCACGGGAGCGATCACACGGCCGATCAAGGAGATGGTTGAGACCGCCAAGAATATTGCCAATGCGGACTTAGGTTCGCTGTCGAAGGTGGTAGCGGCTATTGCCCGGGGTGATCTGAGCAACAGCTTCCGTATCAGCAGCAGCAAAGTAAAAGTACATACTGAAGATGAGATCGGAGATCTTGGAAATGCCTTCAACACGATGCTGGAGCAGTTTGAGCAGGTATCGCGAAGCATGGAGGGTCTGAAGGACAACATTACGACCCTGGTCAGCGACATGAATCACATGAGTGAGGAGCATGACAAGGGTGACATCGATGTGAAGCTGGACCGTTCAAAGTTCGAGGGTGAATATGCAAAGATGGCTGACGGGATCAATGAGATGGTTTTCGGCCATATTGCGGTGAAGAAGAAGGCGATGGCCTGTGTGAAGGAATTCGGTTTAGGCAACTTTGATGCGGAGCTGGAGAAATTCCCGGGCAAGAAGGCCTTTATCAACGAGACGATAGAGATGGTCCGCAGTAATCTGAAGAGTCTGGACAAGGAGCTGAACTACCTGATCGGTGAAGCGAAGAAGGGACAGCTGGACACTCGAGCGGACCAGGCGAAGTTCAAGGGCAACTGGCAGGGAATCGTCTCGGGAATCAACGATCTTCTGACGGCGATTGTGGAGCCGATCAAGGAAGCGATTGAGGTGATGCAGGGGATTTCTGACCGGGATCTGACCAGTCGTGTACAGGGGCAGTATGCCGGTGATCTGGAGGAATTCAAGAACTACATCAACAAGGCGGTGGACAATCTGGACACAGCCCTGTCGCAGGTAGCGGAGGGTGTGATACAGGTATCCGGGGCTTCAGATCAGATCAGCAAGGGCAGTCAGAGCCTTGCTGAGGGCGCCAATGAGCAGGCTTCGAGTCTGGAGGAGGTGAGCAGCAGTCTGGAAGAGATGAGCTCAATGACCAGCCAGAATGCGGACAATGCAAAGCAGGCCAACAACCTGAGTCAGGAGGCCAATGGGCTGGCGGACGCAGGGAATCAGGCCATGAAACGCATGCAGGGAGCGATCGAGAAGATCAAGAACAGCTCGGATGAGACGGCAAAGATCATCAAGACCATTGATGACATTGCATTCCAGACGAATCTGCTGGCACTGAATGCGGCGGTGGAAGCGGCCCGGGCCGGTGAGGCCGGTAAGGGCTTTGCTGTGGTGGCTGAGGAAGTGCGGAATCTGGCACAGCGCAGTGCAGAGGCGGCGAAGAACACGACAGTGATGATAGAAGAGAGTGTAGCCAATGCCCAGAACGGAGTGAACATCACCAACGAAGTGGCGGACACGCTGGAGAAGATACAGGGGGCTTCTGGCAAGGTGAACAATCTGGTGGCGGAGATTGCAGCGGCCTCGAAGGAACAGGCGGCTGGGATCGAACAGGTGAACACGGCTGTGGCGCAGATGAACAAGGTGACACAGCAGAATGCAGCCAACAGCGAGGAAAGTGCCTCGGCCAGTGAGGAACTGAACAGTCAGGCCATGGAACTGAGCAATATGGTGGCGCGCTTCATCCTGAGTCAGAGACAGAGTGTTCATGCTTCGGCTCCGGCTTTGAAACGTCCTGAAGCTGCTGTGAGAAGACCTGCGGAAAGCGTAAAAAAACCGGCGAGGGTAAAGAGTCCGGAAAGTGTCATTCCTCTGGATGATGATTTCGGCGACTTTTAGTCCGGCTTACATAACTGAGACAGAGCGGCAGCCTTCAGGGGCTGCCGTTTTTTTTTGTGGTTGAAAACCCTGCAGAGATAATCAGGATAATGCCTCTTTTCTGCCGGCATTGTGTTCTTGAAAATGCAGAAATGTTCCCCTATATTCGTTGAGCCAAAGGGTAGGAGTTGTTCCTGAATCCAGTATCTGCGAAGCACATTTCGTTACAGATTTAAAGGTTGTCTATGAAAAAACTGTCACTGGTCTTTGTTCTGATCTTTATTCTCTCCATTTTTATCAGTCTGGAATATGCCTCTGATTATATTGAATCCCGGCTGAATGTACTTCGCAGCAGTTATGAATACAACATGGACCGGCAGATCATGACCATGACAGATATGGCGAGTCACAAGGCGGATTATATATTCGGATGGTTCCTAGACATTGAGGAATTAAGGGCGGTACTGGAGGATGGCCTCAGATTTGACAGGCAGGCAGCAGCGTCTGTTCTGGAGACAGTTCTAAACGGGGATCCTCTTCTGTCGGAGAAAGTCGGACTGCAGAATATTCACCTTTTAGATGATAAGGGCCACTGTGTGCTGCATTTCCATCTGGATCAGTCGAAGTACAGGAAGGTGGTCTGTCCGGGAACGGGCAGTGCCGATTCTGCCGGAGGATTTATTCCAAATCTGGTGTACAGTTATCCATTTGAGGATGGGAATGGCAGCATACGGTTTCTGGCATTGGAATTCAGTTATGCAGAAAGCTATCAGATGATCGTGCATGCGATGCAGGGTACACCGGTCATGGTATTTGAAAGGGATATTCTGCAGGGGGATGAGACAAGGCACATAGAGGATCTGGGTCTGCAGACAATGTCTCTCGGCGGCCGCTGGCTCATGGCGGGTTATGCTGAGAATGTGAAGGCATTTCAGGAAAACCTTAGACACATTGATACAGAGGATCTGGACCTGCTCGGGACCGTGGAGAGGTTGTTTTTAGGTGAGGAACCGGGAGACGAGGGTCAGTTGATACTGATGAAAAATCTATCAGAGGCCGGTGGTGGCAGATCTTTTTATTTTGCGCAGATGCAGCCGGCGGATGAAATGAGACAGATGGTGAGAATGAGTCATGGAGGGGTCTTTACACTGATCATGACGATCCTGGTCCTGATGCTTGCATTGCTCTTTCTCATCAGATTTCAGAGAATGCACAAGGAGGATAACAGACGCTTCCGGATGATGGTGGATTATTCCCCCGGCTGGGAATACTGGCAGGATCCGAAGGGAGAGCTGATCGTGACGAGTCCGGCCTGTGAAAAACTCACCGGATACAGTCGGGAAGAATTCATGAGAGACGGGAAGCTGATCCGGTCCATTGTCTACGAGGAAGACCGAAAAATATTTTCGGAGCATCTGGAAAAGGCGGAGGAGAATGAGTATTCGGGCATGGAGGCGCTGAAATATAGAATCAGGACAAGGGGTGGGGAACTGCGCTGGATAGAGCACAGCTGTTATCCTGTCTACAGTGCGGACGGTGAATACCTGGGCCGTCGAATCAGCAATACGGATATGTCCGACGCTATTGAGATGCAGAAGGCGCTCTATGATCAGGACCGGCTGATCGAGAGTTTGTTTCAGCAGGGATCACTGGGTATTGCAGTGTTGAATACAGAGGGTTCATTGAAGCGTGTAAACAAACGTTTTCTGGACATCTTCGGTCTGGGTGACCACGTGGAACAGTTAAAGAAGCGAAACATATTCAATGACAGTATGCTGAAGAAGAATCATCTGATGCAGACACTAGAGAACGTATTCAGGGGAGGCAGCACCGAGTACTGGGAGATGGAATACACAGTGAATCTGGGGTTAATGGAGGATATTGAGGGTGAGGGGCATATCAGCCGCTGGATTGCTGTGACGGCCGTGCCATTAAAAGATATGGAGGGCCGGATAGAGAATGTGGTGCTGCAGATCAGCGATATCAGCGAAAGAAAAAGGGTTGAAGAGCAGCTGAAAAAGAGTGAAGAAATGTTCAGGAATCTGTGGGAGAACAGCGGTAACCCGATGCAGATCTGTTCAGCTGAGGGGCAGATACTGAATGTGAACAGTTCATTCAGTCGGGTATTCCGGAAACCGAAGAAGGATCTGATCGGACGGAACATGAACGTGATCTTTCATGAGAGCAGGCGCCGGGAGGAATGGGACCGGTTCCAGGGGATACTGACTTCGGTGGAGTTCCCGCTCAGTATTGAACAGAATATACAGAGCTGGGACAGTGGAGAGCGCTGGTACAGGGTGACGCATACGAAGCTGGACAGTGCGTTGAGCGGAATGAGTCTGCTCAGTGTGTACACGGATATTGATGAATCGAGACAGATCACAGAAGCGATCCGCAGCAGTGAGCAGAAGCTGAGACTTCTGGCGGAGAGCAGCAGTGTAGCCATCGTGGCGCTGGATGTGGACGGTCGCATAGAAATGATGAACAGTATTGCACTGGACCGGGTGGGGCGGACGCTAGAGGACGTTCTGAAGCAGAAGCTGAGTGATCTTTATGAGGGAGAGATCTCGAGGGAGATCAGAGAGCGTTTTCAGCTCTGCCGGGAGCTGGGGGAGTCCAGAAGTTATGAGGATGAGATACGAAGTGAGGGGGCCCGGGTTCAGTGGTTTTTAAACACCTATGATCCTATTCCGGATCCTGCAGGCGGATTCAGCGGTGTACAGCTCATGAGTCAGGACATCAGTGAGAGAAAGAGGATAGAAAAGGAAACGGAGAGGGTTCACAGATATTACAGGGATGCGATACGCAATCTGGACGGGATTCCCTACATACTGAATTATGAAGAGGACAGATATGAATTTATTGCCTCGGAGGCCTCGCAAATATTCATGATGGCTCTGGACGAGATCACTCCGAGCTTAATGAGAAGCAGGGTAATCGATGTAAAGCCGGAGGATTACAGCGGCAGGCGATGGGAAGATGCGGGGGAATACGGCAGGACATTCAGGGAGGGGCAGCTGGACCGTTATCAGGCGCAATTTTCCATCCTTCTGGAGGATGGTTCACAGCGGTATTTGTTTGACAGTGCCATTGGGGGGGGGGTCGGGTGAAAAAAGTCTTCGGCATCATGCAGGACATCAGTCAGAGGAAGCGGATCGAACTGGAGCGGATGGACCTGGAGGAGCAGTTGCGGCAGAGCCAGAAAATGGAGAGCATCGGGCATTTAGCGGGGGGAGTGGCCCATGATTTCAACAATATATTGACGGCCCAGATCGTATTTGCCAGTTTACTGGAGGAAAAACTTACGGAACCTGATCAGAGAGCGCTGATCGAGCAGATACAGATGAGCAATGAGAGGGCGGAGAATCTGGTGAGACAGCTCCTGGCCTTCAGTCGGAAGCAGCAGTATGAACCTCGCAGGATCGACCTCAACAGTACGGTGAACAATCTTCAGAAGATGCTGAGGCGGATGGTGCCTGAAGATATCAGTCTTCAGTTCAAGCATGACAGTGCGGTGGGTTCGATCATGGCGGATCCTTCGCAGATAGAGCAGGTGGTGATCAATCTGGTTGTGAATGCCAAGGATGCTCTCACTGAGGAAGAGAAGAAGGGGCGTGAGATTCTGATATCCACGAGCCGGGAGACATTGAAAAAGGAGCGTCGGCTCCGGATGGACAGAATACCGGCAGGGACATATCACACAATCACAGTCCGAGACAACGGAATCGGGATGGGGGAAGACATACTTGAAAACATTTTCGAGCCTTTTTTCACGACGAAGGCGACGGGGAAAGGCACGGGACTGGGACTGTCCACTGTTTTCGGCATCATCAAGCAGAACGGGGCATATATTGATGTGGAGAGTGCTGTCGGCAGGGGCTCACAGTTCAGAGTATACTGGCCACCGCAGGAGACAGTAGCTGAGGAGGAGGCTCCGATATCGAGGGACTCTGGTGTTAAAAAGGGATATGAGCACATTTTGTATGTGGAGGATGACGACCTGACGCAGCTGGCGGTTGCGGGGTATCTTGAGGATCTGGGTTATCAGGTCGTGAGGGCCAGAAACGGGGAGGATGCACTCAACGAATTACTGAGAGAGGGAGTGCATTTTGAGCTTATTATCACAGATCTGACCATGCCCCGAATGAGCGGATCCGACCTGATCAGAAAAGTGAGGGAAACACATCCCGGACAGAAGATCATATTATGCAGTGGATACAATGAGAAGTGGAATGAACTTCAGAGTGATTCGCTGCTGCAGAGTATTCCGTTCATTTCCAAGCCGTATCACATCAATGATCTGAATCAGCTGATCAGGCAGTTACTCGACAGTTGAGACTTTGACAGGCCTGCTGCTTCGTCCATCGGATGTAAATGCGGCGAAGACGAGATCAGGATTAAAATCGAGGGGTGTTTGGTAGGCGGGTGAATCCGGTCCTGGAACTGAGCCGTCGCTGCTGTAGCGGATTGTCAGTCCGGGGTAGAGAATATTGGCATGAATTTTTCTGTTTTCCACTTTAAGACCGGGGAGGGGAATGCGGTAGTGGAAGGGGCCGGTGCTGAGGCGATCGAGTCTGGGGAGTTCTTTCTGTCCGAGGGTGGAGGCGAAGCGGGCCCATTCTCTATCGAGACTGGATAGACGTTGGCTGTCCTTTTCCACTTCGGCCCAGGCGGGTTTCGGGGCCCATGCGCGTTCAGCGAGCGCGAGGAGTTTTGGTGCGGCCATATACTGCAGGCGATCCGGAGTCAGGAGTCTTTCGGACCAGAGCTGTCCCTGAATGCCCCAGATATTTCTGATTCCTTCCTCGGTGAGCTGAGGCAGGCTGTTGAGCAGGGAGGCTGGAACCGGGTTTCCGGTATGTCCTTGCCAGGCGCATCTGCTGAGGTTTTCGGGGGTGAATTCATAGACAGTGCGGGTATCGACAAAACCGCCCCAGTAGAGGCCCTCTTCTTCGGGATCCTTGTCATAGGCCAGGTCAAAATAGAGGTTTGTGACATTGCACAGGACGACAGGATTTCCTGTATTAGCCAGCTGATATGCCAGGGATTCACGTTCCCAGCCCCAGACATTATTCCAGATAAAGCTGAGGGGGGTGGGGACCGGACTGCTGCTGTAGTCGGCGCCCATTCCGATCTCTTCCCAGCCGGCGAGTCGAATATGCAGTTCGGCCAGGATTTCGCTGTTTTTCTGAAAGAAATAAGTAAAGAGGTCATGATTGCTTTGGATGAGGGGATTCGTTTGCTTTAGGGATTGGATGGCTGGAGACCCCTGCCAGACATTTTTCGGTACTTCGTCTCCGCCGAGGTGCAGGATTTCCAGTTTCAGACCTTCTTTTTCGTACATGGCGGCGAGATCTGAGGCTACAGTTCGGATGAAATGATAGGTTGAGGGCAGGGCGGGATCGACCACATTGTCATCAAAATGCTGAATACTCTGATAGCTGGAGCTGTCATCGGGGTGGACGAGGCGGTATTCGGAGGCTTTCTTTTCATCTCCGAGGGCCATGAAGCGGCGATAGCGGGCTTCCATACTTTTAATGGCGGCCCGGGCATGACCCGGGACATCGATTTCGGGCATGACAGTGATATGGTTGTCGGCGGCATAGCGCAGGATAGTGCGGAAGTCCTGTTCACTGAAGAACTGACCTTCCTGGACGAGGGGACCGCTGCCGTACTGGGGGATGAGGTGATCATTTTCATCGGCAGTATGTCCTCTGCGGGCGCCGTAGGCAGTCAGTTCAGGAAGGGAGGGAATTTCGACACGCCAAGCTTCATCGTCGCAGATATGCAGATGGAGGCGGTTGAGTTTATACATGGCCATGACATCGATCATTGTCAGGATCTCATCGAGGCTGTGCCAGTTGCGGGCCACATCGATATGGAGTCCTCTGTAGCTGAAACGGGGACGGTCTTCGATATACAGCTGCATGAGTTCATATCCGGGGTCGAAGGCAAAGGGAGCGAGGAGTGAGGAGAGGCTTTGCAGGGCATAATAGAGGCCGGTTTTTTCGGCGGCTTTGAGTCTGATACCGTGGTCCGGATCAATTTCAAGGGCATATCCTTCGGGTCCCACAGCACAGTCGGGATCCAGGCTCATCATGACAGAGGCGGGGGAGGGTGTCCAGGGATCTGAACTTAGGGTAAGGGGGGCGTGTTCCTGGAGAATCTCCATCAGGCGCTGCATTTCCTGAGCGGGCTGGCCGGTCTGAGTCAGAATAAACGTTTCGGGGAGTTGAAAGGGGATTCTGCCGAGTTGGATGGATGCGGGGCTGGGAATGAGGGGCAGATCCGGCGCATTTTCGGCCAGGCCTATGAAGTACTGATTTTCGGCAAATCGGGTTTCTGGAGTGGGCAGAGGGATATTATCTGAGCTGAAGCGGCGGCTGTCCTCGGGTCTGATGCTTCCCCGGCTGTTGAGAGTATGTTCAAGGAGTTGAGTCTGTCCGTCGGCGGTGATAAAGCGGCTGTAGAAACCGTGGGGGAGGGAAGAATACTTAAAAAATGCAGAGGAGCTGTTGAGCTGGTAGTTGAGGGTATCCCCGGGTTTAAAACTGAGATCACTGCGAATATCCAGCGAATAATAGTCGCCGTTATAATGTTTGAGGGTGAGGGGTGCGCTGCCGTCGTCGCGGCGGAGGGAGTGGATGGAGTGAAAATAGAGCTTCCAGTTTGCTGTGTTCAGAGTATGGGGGCTGCGGTTAACGATCTGGAGAAGGTAGATATTGGCGGTTTCTTCTGAATTCGGGGGATTGATCCAGTTCAGTTCCAGCATAGGGTCTCCTGGTGCATTCGAACAGGAAAATACATTGAGGGTTAAGACAAGGCACAGTCCGGTGAGGGACTTGAGCAGAGGGAAACACTTTTTATTCATGGGTTGACCTGTTCCTTTTCGATGGACATCATTTTACAAACAAAAGTTGAAAATTCCAAGGACGCGAAAATCCTTTCGGGGCCTGAATAACCGGTGTATTTGACTTTGGTGGAGGGAATGTATAATTTTGGCGGAAAAAAAATCAGGAGAGATATATGGAATGGCGAGCCAGTCACATACTGGTAAAGGAGCGGGAGCTGGCGCAGGCACTGCTGAAGAAAATCCGCGGAGGGGCAAATTTCCAGGCACTGGCGAAGGAGTATTCGACCTGTCCAAGCAAGAGCAAGGGGGGTGATCTGGGCTGGTTCGGTCCCGGGCAGATGGTGAGGGAGTTTGAGGAGACGGTGAAAAAGAGCGGAAACGGCAGGATCAGCGGGCCGGTGAAGACACAGTTCGGCTGGCATCTGATCAAAAAGACCGGAGAAAGGGCTTGAGGCGGAGAGACGGAGTAGAGGGCCTGAGAGCGGAGCAGGACAGTGGATGGAGGCATACAACACACAATTCAAGGGAGCAGAGATGAGTCAGGGAATAGAGTGGACAAGTATTAAGGAATACAGTGAGATCCTTTTCACATATCACGAGGGCATAGCGAAGATCAGTATAAACCGGCCGCATGTTCACAATGCCTTCACACCGGTGACAGTGAAGGAGATGATCGATGCGATGCATATCTGCAGGGATGACGAGCAGATCGGTGCAGTGATCATCAGCGGTGAGGGCGGCAGGGCATTCTGCAGCGGGGGAGATCAGAGTGTGAGGGGGCATGGTGGGTACGTGACAGAGGGGGATGTTCCGCGGCTGAACGTCCTGGATCTGCAGAAGATGATTCGATCCATACCCAAGGCGGTGATTGCGATGGTAGCGGGCTGGGCCATCGGGGGCGGGCATGTACTGCATGTGGTCTGTGATCTGACGGTGGCGGCGGAGAATGCGCGTTTTGGGCAGACGGGTCCGAAGGTGGGGAGTTTTGACGGTGGATTCGGCGCCTCCTATCTGGCGAGGATTGTTGGGCAGAAGAAGGCCAGGGAGATCTGGTTTCTCTGTGATCAGTATGATGCTCAGGAGGCACTGGACATGGGACTGGTGAATAAGGTTGTGCCATTGGACAAACTGGAGGAGACGACGGTATCCTGGGCAAAGAAGGTGATGGAAAAGAGTCCGCTGGCCATCCGGATGCTGAAGAGTGCCTTCAATGCGGAGCTGGACGGTCAGGCGGGGATACAGGAGCTGGCGGGGAATGCGACCCTGCTTTATTACCTGAGTGATGAGGCGAAGGAGGGCAAGAATGCCTTTCTTGAGAAGAGGAAGCCGGATTTTTCAAAATACCCGAAATTTCCCTGAGTCTGATGGTATCGGGAGGGACTCTGCTGCTGCCCGGGTATCCGGAGACGGCCTTTGAGCAGCTGTCAGAATCCGGAGCAGAATTCCGGGGGGCGGGTAAATTTGAGGAAGAGATCCTGGCATTCTGCAGAGCCTGGCTGGGAGGCGATGCGTGGTTTCAGGTGAGGAGCAGCGGGAGTACAGGAGAGGCGAAAACAGTGACATTGAGCCGGGAGGCGATGCGTTTTTCGGCAGGGGTCACTGTGAAATTTTTTGGGCTGAAAGCGGGAATGGAAGTATTCTGTCCGCTGTCTGTTCACAGCATTGCGGGTAAAATGATGCTGGTCCGGGCGATGGAGGCATCGCTGCGCTGCAGGATGGTTCCTGCGCAGGCGGATCTGCGGGGGAGAATTGAGGCACTGGAGGGGGTACAGGACCTGGCGGTCCTAGTTCCACTGCAGGCGTCACGGCTTGCGGGGCCTGAGGGTGCAGTCGAGAGATTCGGTTTTTCAAGGAGAATTCTATTGGGAGGGGCGGGACTTGATTCGGCCCTGGAAGGGATGCTGCAGGGAGTTGAGACTGAGATATGGCACAGTTACGGCATGACGGAAAGCTGCAGTCATGTGGCGATGCGGCGTGTGAACGGTGATGGGGCCTCTGATTCATACCGGCTGCTGGAGGGCGTGGAGGCGGCGCTGGACGGGCGGGGTTGTCTGAGGATACGCGGGGGCATGACGGATAGGCGCTGGATACAGACGAATGATATAGCGGAGCTGAGGGGAGGGGTCATTGACCTGCAGGGGCGCTATGATGATGTGATCAACAGCGGCGGTCACAAGATACATCCTGAAAAGGTGGAGGCTGCACTTGAGAGCATATTAAGGGACTGTGGTTTGGATCCGGGTCGCTGCTGTGTGGCGGCTGAAGCTGATGCGGAATATGGTGAGGTGGCGGTTCTGGTGACAGAGGAGGAGTTGACGGGGAAGGATTTTGAGGCGATCCGCAGGGCTTTGCGGGCATCGGGTCAGGTGGGTGACTGGGATCTGCCGAAGGCTGCGTTGAGGGTTGAGACAATATTGCGGACAGAGAGCGGAAAGATCATGCGCGGGCGGCAGCTGGGGGGGCGGATCAGAAGCCGGGTTTACCCAGAAGTCTGAACATATTGATTTTATAGGCTTCGACGCCTGGCTGGTCGAAGGGATTGACCTTCTGCATGTAGGCGGAGACGGACACAGCGATCTCGAAGTGCACAAAGAGTTCGAAGATATGTTCTTCATCCAGTTCATCGAGGAAGAGGCTTGAGACGGGGACGGAGCCTGCGAGGTGGGCCTGCATGGTCCCTTCATAGGCTTTGCGGTTGACTTCGCTGAGCTTCAGGCCGGAGAGAAAATTCAGAGTATCGAGATTTTCCGGGTCGTCGGGTACGGTGACATCGTCTGGATAATTCTCGATGATCAGAAAGGTTTCGAAGATGGAGCGGGTGCCGTCCTGAATCCACTGTCCCATGGAATGGAGGTCTGTTGTAAAATCCACGGAGGCGGGGAAGATGCCTTTTTGGTCCTTCCCTTCACTTTCGCCGAAGAGCTGTTTCCACCATTCGGAAATGAAATGGAGACGCGGTTCGAAATTGGCGAGGATCTCGATGCCTTTCCCCTGTCTGAGGAGATGCTGTCTATGGGCGGCATATCTTAGTGCGGGGGGCAGGGATTCGAGAGATTTCGGGGCATTGTCGGCGGCTGAGCTGCTGCTGAGGGCTCTTCGGGCGCCGCGGAGGATGGCGGAAAGGTCGGCACCGGCGGTCAGTACGGGAAGCAGTCCGACGGGGCTGAGGACGGAGAAGCGTCCACCTACATCATCGGGGATGACGAAAGTCCTGTAGCCCTGTCGTTCGGAGAGTGTTCTGAGGGCACCGCGAGCTGCATCGGTGGTGGCAATGATCCGATCTGAGGCGGAGGGGCCGTATTTTTCTTCGGCGAGGGAGCGGAGCATACGGAAGACGACACCGGGTTCGGTGGTGGTGCCGCTTTTACTGATGACATTGATATAGAAATCCTTTTCTTTCAGTTCGGCCATGAGCTGACCGAGTTCCAGAGGGGACAGGTGCTGTCCGGCAAAACGGATGCGGCTGTCTGCCGGGAAGAGGGCTTCAATGACGGCTTTAGTGCCGAGGTAGGAACCGCCGATACCGATGCAGACCAGGAGATCTCCGCTGCTGCGGATCTCTGCGGCGATCTTTTCGATTCCTGAAAGTTCAGATTTTTCTTTCAGAGGGAGATTGAGCCAGCCGAGGAAATCTGCGCCGGGGCCGCTGCCGTCGACAAGGGTCCTGTAGGCTGTGAGAGCTTCTTCGGCCAGCCGGTTTTTCAAAGGGGTTTCAATGGCAGCAAGTAAATGTTCATCGTCATAGCGTAGTGGCATAATCTGTTCCTGTTCTTTTGATCTTATGGGAAGTTCATGATACAGAGGGTTCGGGTTCTGCGGATCGCTTAGGACCCGGAGAAGTGCTGAAGGACAGCCTCTGCATTAATATTGTTGTGAAACACACCGTGAAACAGAGTGGAATAGGCGGCGGCATCCGTTGCGAAGTGGAGAGAATCTGCAAAGCTGCGGCCTTTCATGAGGCTGTAGAGGCAGGCGCCGTGGAAAATATCTCCGGCCCCGTTGCTGTCGATCGTATTCATTTTGCGTGCGGGAATGAATTGTGGGGCATTCCCGTCAAAAAAGAGGGAGCCACCAGCGCCGAGAGTGATGCAGACGTGTCGGATCCTGCCGCTGCCGAGGGTTGAGACCGCAGTAAACAGGTCAATTTCCCCGTAATTTCTCAGGATAAAATCCTTAGAGGCGATGAGGATATCGGTGACATTCTCCCATTTACAGAGATCGAGGGGTCTGCTGCCGGGGTCGAGCATGACGGTGACATTCCGTTCACGGGCTGTCTGAGCGAGGGGGAGAGAGAGATCTTCAGACCGGGCATCGAGGAGGAGGAAATCTCCGGGACTCATGTCACGGCAGAAATCTTCGATTCGGGGAAACAGGGCTTTTCCAATGGGAGGGGGACCCTGAATCACGTTGCGGCGGCCTGAGGATTCCTCTGACAGAATGAGGGCCCGATCTGTGGGGCGCAATTCAGTCCGGTGAATAAATGCTGTGTCGATGTGATGCTTTTGAAGGAGCTGAAGAAGCAGGTCTCCGTGACTGTCGAGACCGATTTCGGCGGCCAGACGGCAATTGAGACCGCTCCGGGCGCAGAAAGCAAGGGCGGCGGGTACGGGTCCGCCTGGGGACTCATATTGAGCCAGGGCCTGGGTTTTCTGATCGGGGCGGGGCAGGTGCTGCAGAGTAAAGAGAGAATCCAGAGTCAGGAGTCCGTAACCGAAGAGAGTCGGCATGGGTCAGAAATTCCTTTCTTTCCGGATGCGTGTATAGGCTTCGTTGATGATCTTGAATTTTTCTTCAGCTGTACGCAGCAGATCCGGGCCGAGATGTGCGACCTTATCGGGGTGATAGAGCATGGCGAGTTTTTTATAGGCGGATTTAATCTCTTCGGTACTGGCGTTCGGACTGACTTCAAGGATTGTATAGGCGCGGGATGGGTCATCCTTTTTATAGGCGGCGAAGATGCTTTGAAAATCATTTTCATTGAGGCCGAGCATAATGGAGACCTGGCGGATGGCATCGATCTCAAGTTGAGCCAGTTCCCTGTCGGCGAGTCCGAGGGAGAACAGGAGGTGGACCAGCTGAATCCGTGAGGGGAAATCCATAAAGCGTGCGACCTGCTGAGTGACCTGTCGGATGTCGATGGGACGGTTCAGGAGATTCTGCAGGAGGTACATCAGTTCCTGAACCATGGCGCCGCTGCTGATAGTTTCGCCGAGATATCGGCGGACATACTGAATCTCCTCATCTCTGATCTTGTGGTCTGCCCGGATCACATGTGAGAAGATAATGATGAGGCTTGAGTAGAAATCTCCGGCTCCGGTCCTGCTGTGGGTATTCCCGGGTGCAGATCCAAAGCTGCTGCTGTAGGAGGAGGCGTTGTCAGTTCCGGAGGGCTGCAGTTTGTCATCGAGTCTGGCTCCGATGATTCCGCCGATGATTGCTCCGATGGGGCCGAAGAGAGCCCAGCCGATACCTGCTCCGATGAGTGTTTTCATATTAATCGTCATTGTATATCGATCTCCATTAACATTTGGTTTTTTTCGACGGTGTCCCCTTCATTTACTGTTATCCTGCGGATCTTTCCCTGGACGGGGGATTTGATTTCGTTTTCCATTTTCATTGCTTCCAGAATAAAGAGGCCGCTGCCTTTCTGCACCGTATCTCCTTCACCGATCTCGACCTTTTTAACAAGGCCGGGAATGCTGGCTTTGACGAGAAACTCAGTACTGCTGCTGCCGCTTTTAATACCCATTTTATCGAGCAGCAGGTCCAGATCGTTTTTCAGATCCACCCGGGCAGTCTGCAAGCCGCTGGAGACAGAGAGCTGAGGATAATCACCCTGAACATTCAGGATGCAGGATCGGCCGTCCAGTATCAGCGACCAGGTTCCTTCTGCGATCTGCACACAGTCCGGCATCATTTCCTGTCCATCCAGACTGAGAGTGCCGCATAGATCATCGGGGTCGTAGTCCAGATGATGGACCTGTGAGCCGAATACTATTTGCAGTGATTTACGGGCCATGCTTATTCCGGCAGATTCTGACGTCTCCAGGGTGTGATCCCTGACTTNNGACGCTGTTTGGGCTGTTCGGGAGCGCTGCGGGGGCCGGGTGTCTGAAGAGAGGCGGCTGAGATGACAGCAGCGGCGCGCTGGAAATGGGGGTTCAGATCCTCCTTCAGGAGTGTATCCATAAACTTCTCCAGAAAATGTGTATCGTAGCGTCCCCCGGCAAAATCGGGCTGTTCAATGACAGCGAGACAGAAGGGGATCGAGGTTTCGACACCGAAGACAGTGAATTCCCTCAGAGCGCGAGCCATCCGGGCGAGGGCTTTTTCTCTGTCGCTGTGGTGGCAGATCAGTTTTCCCAGCATGGGGTCATAGAAAGGGCTGACTTCCTGTCCGGTCATCAGCGCACCGTCGAAGCGGACACCCGGCCCATCGGGCAGACGGCAGAATGAGATCTTGCCGGTGCTGGGGAGAAAATTGTCTCTGCTATCTTCCGCATAGATGCGGCATTCCACGGCATGCCCAAGCTGTTTCACATCTTCCTGATTGAGAGACAGGGGTCGTCCTGATGCGATGAGAATCTGCTCTCTGACCAGGTCCACTCCGGAGACCATTTCAGTGACAGGGTGTTCCACCTGCAGGCGGGTATTCATTTCGAGGAAGTAAAAACGGCCTTCTTCATCTGCGAGGAACTCCACCGTACCTGCGCCTCTGTAGCTGCAGGATCTGGCTACCCGTACCGCGGCCTCCCCCATGGAGCGTCTCAGGTCAGGCCCTATGAGGGGACTGGGGCTTTCTTCGATGATCTTCTGAAAACGCCTCTGGATACTGCATTCCCTCTCATTGAGATGAATAATATTTCCATACATGTCTGCCAGGATCTGAATCTCGATATGGTGAGGTCTTTCAATATATTTTTCGAGATAGACTCGGCTGTCTCCGAATGCGGATGCACTTTCCCGACGGGCTTTTTCAATGGCGGCGGTCAGAGACTCTGCTGAATCGACGCGATGCATTCCCTTGCCCCCTCCGCCACCTGCGGCTTTGACCAGCACAGGATATCCGATCTTTTCGGCCTCTTCCGCGGCTTTTGTCAGATCCTCGACCGTTCCCCGGGTTCCGGGTATCAGCGGCACATCCTGTTCTCTGACGGCTTCTCTGGCGGCTGTTTTGTCACCCATGACGGCAATACTTTCGGATGCAGGACCGATAAAAATCCTGCCGGCCTTTTCAACTGCATCGGCAAAGTGGGTATTCTCCGACAGGAAACCGTAGCCGGGGTGGACGGCATCGGCCTGAGAAAGGTTCAGGATGCTGAGGATTTTTTCAATATTCAGGTAAGTATCGGCACTGCTGTTCCCTGGAAGCGGGTAGGCCTCATCGGCGTAGAGGACATGGGGACTGAGGCGGTCAGCATCACTGTAGACGGCCACCGTTTCTATGCCCATTTCACGGCAGGTGCGCATGACACGCACTGCGATCTCACCGCGGTTGGCGATCAGAATCTTTCTGATGGGAGTTGTGCTCAACCTGCCAGAACTTTCTCAACGGCTTCCAGTATCTCATCCCCGCCGAAGGGTTTTTTCATGATCATCTCCGCACCGATCTTCCCGGCTACCATCAGGTACTGGTCGGAGGCGATCTTTCCTCCGCCGGACACGGCGATCACTTTTGTGTCGGGATATTTCGAACTGATATGGCTGATCAGTTCAAAGCCGGCGATGTCCGGCATGATGATATCGGTGATCACGAGATCGAAGCTGTTTTCCGCCATGATACTTATGGCTTCCGTCCCGGTCTCAACGGCGGTCACATCGTGGCCGGTCCCTCTGCTCAGGGTTTTGTACATGGCATTCAGGACATTTTTTTCGTCATCAACAATCAGTATTTTTCCCATAGCCCTCTCCTCTCAGGAACATTAAAACAGCAGTTTCAGGAATTTTCCCGACTTATTCACATCGAAATTTAATAACTTGTAAGCATGAATGTAGAAAAAAGTAAAGGAAATCCGTCAGTCATTCAGCTGCAGGAGGACCTGATCCGGCTTATATTGAAGAAAAGCGGTGCTGTGACGCAGGAGATTTCGCTGCCGATACTGGGTGACTGTCTGCTGACCGTTGATATTCCCTCACTGCATTTAGGAAGAGACAGGATCGAACTGCCACTGGAGCTGAGGGCAAAGGAGGGGCGCTTCAGGCGGGACATGACCATCCGTCTGCAATCCTTCGCTGTTCGAGATAACCGTGCCTTTGCTTCATTGTCACTGCGCGGCGGAGCGGTCATCTACCTTTTCAGCGGACTGCTGCAGATGCTGGTCAGATTTGTTCTGCCTATGGTTCTGAAAAAAATTCTGGATCCTGCACCGCAGATCCGTTTTCAGGGCTTGAGCACAGTGGAGCTGGATCTGAGTACAATGATTCCGACCCTGGACGGGCAGAGCTTCAGTCTGGATTCACTGGAGATTGACGGCGGTATCCGCATTGAACTGTCTCTGCTCAGTCCCCGGACTGAGGTCCTATCCTGACTAATCACTTATTGAAACCTGTTTAAAGATAGTCTCGACGATTTTTGCAGAAGTGTTCGACATTTTAGTCGAGCTCTTTGACCTGTTTTGGATGAAAATTTTGTAAGTATTTGATATTTATAGGTTAAATATTTTGGCATGGGCTTTGTGATAACGGGATCAGACATGAAAAAAAACCAGAAACAGAAGATGACACAAGAGACAAAAGCAAAAAGGAGAATGACGATGAAGACAAGAACACTGGCCATGCTGATCGCGTTGATGGTGATGGGTGCATCTGGACTGAACGCACAGGTGGGATACGGTCCCGGCGGCGGAGTCGGATTTGTGGATGAAAACGGAGACGGGCTGAATGACCTGGCACCTGATCATGATCTGGACGGAATTCCCAACGGGATGGATGATGATTTTGTCCGTGGAACAACGGGCGGCCGCAACTTTGTGGACGAAGACGGAGACGGATTCAACGACAACGCCCTGGATGCAGACGGTGACGGCATCATCAACTGTGAAGATGACGACTTTGTCGGTGGAGCACTGAAGCAGATGCGCGGTGCTGCCCGTGAGATCGGTGTGACCCCTGCCTACAGAAATGCAAGGACACCCCGCCTGAACTGTGTTGTTGACCCCGACGGTAAATAATCCGGAACGGAAAGTGAGCAGGACAAGGCCTCTTCGGAGGCCTTTTTTTTATTCGGTAGATTTCTGTCGACAGCGCTCGATGAGCTGACTGCAGTGAAGCCCGATCTCCTCATTTTCAGTGAGGAGGGAGCGGATGAAAGCGTTCTCCTCCTTTTTTCCGCGGACAGCACTGAAATCCGCTTCTGTTTCAGCCTCATCACCGTCGATACCGTAGCTGTAGCGCATGGAGGGGCTAAACTCCTTGTCAGCATCGGCGAGGATCATATTATTCAGTTTTGCAGCGGAAGCAGCGTATTTTTCCAGGATTGAAGCGAGCTGATCAGAACTGCGGGGGCTTTCCATCACAGCGGCGAGAAAGGCCAGGCGATAGCTTTCGAATTCCGAGGGATAAAGGTCATGTATGCGATGGAATACATCCTGAAGCTGCCGAATGTCTTTGAGCTGATGCTTTGAGAGATCTTTCAGAAGAGAGTCGACCCTGTCTTTATGCATGAAGAGACCGGCCATATCGATCCACTGTTTTTCAGCGCATGCAGGTACTGCGCTGTCGATGCGGGAGAGGAGTTCGGCAGGCGGATATGTATTCAGGAGTTCCGACACGGCCTGACCGGCGGCGATAGACAGAGCGAGATCGTAGTACTTGGCGGCGCTTTTCAGCATTAGGCGCCGGATCACGAGACCTTTGTAGAGGACAGATTCTCTGGACCTGTCCGTTTCATCATACAGACGGCGGAGGAGAGCAGTGGCTTTGCGCAATTTCTGAATAAGCCAGGGACTGAAGAGATCGAAATGAATGGAATCAATTTTTCCCGTTTCGGCTCTCCGGTCCCGCTTCGGCCATTTGTCACTGTCGCGTCGGGTTCCCACAGTGAGCAGATTCATTGCGGGAGTCAGGACACTTTTCCCCTCTTCTTCACTGATGTAACTGAAGGGAAAATCCGAGGCATCGAAATGACTGTAATGTTTTCCGATGACAGCGCTGAATGCAGCCACCCGGCTGGGGCAGAGCATATAGGAGAAAGATCCTGTTTTTGCTCCCCGTTCCAGAACACCCTGATGGAGGGGACCGAGTTTATAGAGATGGTTGCTCTGATTGGTTCCGCTACCGGCATTGAAGAAGGAATAGAAGGCAGCGATGAGAAGAGAGCTTTTGTGATGTGAAACGGTGTAGGGGCCTGCAAATACGGAACAGGCTTCGCCATGGAAGAGCTCGGAGTTTGCGAATACCAGGGAATTTTCGGCGCTGAACTGTTTGCCGATCCGGACAGACTGGCCGATAAAGCAGTGGTCGAGCAGTGCTCCGGAGTCAATGGAGCTGCCGCTCTGAACAATGAAACCATCGGCAATGACAGCGGCTCCGATCCGTGACGGTGCTCCCTCAGCGGCAATGATGCTCCCGTTAGTCAGCCGGGCCGCACCGTCAATCTCGACCGGTCCTTCTGTTCGTATATTTGAACAGATGCCGGTGTTGCGGATAATCGTGCTCCCGCTGATGCTCCCTCTGCCTTTTCCTTTCTCCTTCGCGGCGTTTAAGATCAGTTCCCGCAGAGATTCCAGGGCTTCGGGAGCATGCCGGTAATGCACCTGCAGATAGGCAGTCTGGGCACTGAGTCCGTCATAGATCATACATTCTCTGCCGCCGCCCTCATTCAGTACCGTGAGCAGAAGACCATTTCCAAAGAGACTGTTTCCGTCGGAGGAGACTGTGCCGGAATTCTCGATCTGTGCACCTGCCTGCAGTCTGTAGTTTCGCAGCTCAGTAAGGTTGCGGACAAGGCAATTGTCACCAATATCCGATGAAATAATGCGGGAGCTGTAGATTCCGGTGGACGGGCTGTCCGGATCTTCGTCCTTATCAGCTGTGAAAGAGCCGAGACGGATCTGGCCTGAAAATTCACAGTTCCAGATCCTTTCCGTGGAGAAGGGATCTTTCACCATGATCTTCTCCCAGCTGAGGGACCGGCAGCCCCGGGATGTCAGTGTGCTGATCTCCTGAGCACTGAGCTTTCTGTATTCCATCATCTGCCTTTCATTGGAGCGGCGGCTGATTGCCCCGTGTTAACGGACTTCGGTCATCTGATCTTTGGGAGGGTATTAATGGCATCTCTTTCGATATCCTTAAAATACCGGGCGGTGGCCACTTTCAGTTCCATAGTGCTGTCTTCATCGCAGATCAGCATACCTTTTTTATGCATTTGCACAGCGGAGACGGTCCACATGTGATTTACACCTTCCTCCACCACTTTGTAGAGAGCATGAGCTTTTGTATAACCACTAATGAGGATCACCACTTCATCTGCGTCGAGGACCGTCCCGACGCCGACCGTCAGGGCTGTTTTCGGCACCTTGTCTATATCATTGTGAAAAAAGCGGGCATTGGCGATGACCGTATCGTAGGTCAGGGTTTTAATACGGGTTCTTGAACCGAGACTGGAGCCCGGTTCATTAAAGGCGATATGTCCATCGGGGCCGATGCCTCCGAGAAAGAGGCGGATACCGCCGGCATTCTCTATTTTTTTTTCATATTCTGCACATTCCCTATCGGGATCATCGGTATTTCCATCCAGGATATTGATATTTTCGCGGGGAATATCGATATGGTCGAAGAGGTGGTGGTACATAAAATAGTGGTAGCTTTCGGGATGCTCTTCAGGGATGCCCACATATTCGTCCATATTGAAGGTGATGACATGTTTGAAGCTGATGCGGCCCTCTTTATGGAGCCTCACCAGTTCGCGGTAGGTTCCGACGGGGGATGAGCCGGTGGGCAGACCGAGGGTAAATGGCCGTCCCGGGCCCGGATCAAAGTCCTGAATCGTCTGTACGATATAATGGGCGGCCCAGGTGCTGAGTTTCTCATAATTCTCATGGATGATCAGTCTCATTTTAACTCCTTTGTAAGCGTGTCATTTATTCTGTGATGTTTGTATTAATCCTGATCGCTCATCTTATCTGCCGGGGTCTGCTTCCGGGTTTTTGCGGAGGAAGGGGCAGGTCATATCAGATTTTCCGCAGGACAATCGCGGCATCGGCGGCGGTGACACCCCTGCCGCGGGGGTGAACGATGAGGGGGTTTATATCCAGTTCGGCGATCCCGGGTTCGAAGAGTGACAGTTCAGACAGACGCATCAGTGCATCGGTGAGAGCCGGCAGATCATATCCTTCATGGCCGCGTCGGCCCTGAAGCAGTTCGTAGATCTTCAGGCTGCTGATCATTTTTTGCGCCTGGTCCATGCTGAGGGCTGCGACACCGAGGCTGCTGTCCTTCAGGAACTCGGCATAGAGACCGCCTGCTCCGACCATAATGACCGGACCGAAGGCAGGATCACGCTTGATCCCGAGGATGCATTCGATGCCCTGTGGGACCATATTCTGGAGCAGAATACCGTGGATCTCAGCATCGGGAGCATATTTTCCTGCATTGGAAAGCAGTTCCTTCATCACCGGGATAAGGTCCTCCCGATTCTGAATATTGAGGCGAACAGCGCCGGCATCACTTTTATGCATGATCTGGGGGCTCATGACCTTTGCGGCCAGGGGGAAACACAGTTCGCCGAGATCTTCGGGCAGCGGGGATCCATGGGGGATAAAGAGGCGTTTAGGAAGGGGGAAGCCGGCGGAGGCCAGAAGCTCCATACTTTCGGCTTCGGTGAGGGCTGACCGTCCGCTGGAAATGAGATGTTGAACATGCTCATTCAGGGTCGTGTTCAAAGCCGGGCCGGGGCTTAAGACTTCCTTTTTCAGGCCTTCCCTGATCTCCCGGAACCGAGCTGCTGCAGCCATGCTGTCGACCATATCCTCCGGCAGGATATAGTGGGGGATGCGGTTTTTCTGCAGGATCTGAATACCGGGTGCAACATCCGTCTCGCCCATGAAGGACGCGTAGATGCATTTACCGCTGTCGGCGGCAAAGCGGCTGACCTCCCGGGCGATATCTTCGATCTCGGTCATGCTCTGCGGTGTAAGGATGACGCCGGTGCAGTCGACCTCAGGATCTGCCGTAACGGCCTGCAGAGCAGCGGTGTAGCGGTCGGCTCTTGCGTCACCGATGATATCCACAGGATTTTTAATATTCGCTGAAGCAGGCTGTGATTTCTTCAGGGCCTTCACGGTTATTTCGGAAAAGGAGGCCATTGTCATTCCGGCCTGAACAGCCCGGTCGGTGGCGAGCACACCGGGTCCTCCGGCGTTGGTGATGACGGCGGTGCGGCGCCCCGGGGGAAGCGGCTGCCAGGAGAGGGCGACGGCAAAGTTGAACATCTGTTCGATATTATCGCAGCGGATGATTCCGGCCTGCCGGAAGGCGGCATCGCAGACGGCATCGCTTCCCGCCATGCTGCCCGTATGGCTTGCGGCGGCGGAGGCGCCTTCAGCGGAGCGTCCGCTTTTCAGGATAAGGACGGGTTTGCCGGTTTCGGTGATGACCTGACGGGCAGCCTGCATGAGTCGCCGTCCGTTGGTGACCTCTTCGAGATAGAGGAGAATGACCTTGGTCTTCGGATCATCTTTGAGATAGAGGAGGAGATCGACCTCGTCCACATCCGCCTTATTGCCGAAGCTGACGAATTTGCTGAAGCCGATATGTTTGGCGCGGGCGTAATCGAGGACGGCGGTGCAGAGGGCGCCGCTCTGGCTGAGAAATGCGATGTCTCCTTCATCGGGCATGGCCCTTGAGAAGGAGGCATTGAAACTGACTTCGGGATCGGTGTTGATGACCCCGAGACAATTGGGGCCGATAAATGAAATACCGTACTGTGCGGCCTGGGCTTTGAGACGCTGTTCGCGTTCGATCCCTTTGCCTCCGGCTTCGCGGAAACCTGCGGAGATCACGATCATGCTTCGGATGCCCTTCTGACCGCACTGTTCCATAGCAAGTTCGCTGACCGAGGCCGGGAAGACGAGGATGCCCATATCTACCGGATCGGGGATATCGATGACATATTTATAGGCTTTGACGGATTTGATCGAAGACTCTCTGGGGCTGACGGGAAAGAGCGTGCCCTGAAAACCGTCTCTGAGCAGATTATTGAAAATATCGTAGGGAACAGAGCCTTTGACCCTGTTGGCACCGATGACCGCGATACTTCGGGGATAGAAGATCGAGTGAATCCGCTCCCATGAGCTGTCCTGTACTGCCTTTGAGCCCGGCCGGACTGATGTCTTGAGTTTTTCCGTCATATTCTGCTCTGTGTTCTGATTCATAGACCATCCATTTTAAATAATTATCCAGCGGTAAAAATCAGCTGCTGCGGGGGGGGGCGTCAGCGCTGCAGGACGGAGGCGATATACTCCACCGCTCCTTCGACCGTCTGAACCGAGAGGGCCTCATCCTCCTCCATTTCAATATCAAACTCCTCTTCATAGGCGGCCACCAGCTCCAGGCTCTGCATGCTGTCGGCACCGAGGTCGAAAATAAAATTCGCCTGATCACCGATTCCGGAAACATCCATTTTCAGGACGCGGGCGGTGACCGTTTTGATTCTCTGCTGCAGTTCACTTTTTTCCATGTCTCAACTCCTTATCAAATTCAGACCGATCATTGACCCGGATGCGGGGTGTTGATTCCGTAGAGGAAACTTCTCGGACAGCGGAGATAGCGCAATGACAGTCGAAGGATGGAAGCCATCTGTTCGCTGAGCGGAGATCGGGGCAACAGTCCATTCACGCTGACTCTCCGGGGGGCGGGTGGGGACGGCCCGCCTGTTGGTTAATTTTCCCTTCTAACTAACTATTTAGGGTTTTTTCCGGACTTTGTCAAGAGTGGGCACTGAGATTTTGCTGCGATTTAATATTTGGGCTTGAAAGCGTCAGATAAAGGTCATATACTTATTGAGACAAAAATCGGGGAGTTTAGGCATGCCTATAAGATTTACCTGGGACGACCGTCTGTCGGTCGGCCACAGTACAGTGGACGAACAGCACCGCGGATTACTGGAACTCGGCAATGCGATTGTGGATGCGGATCTGGACGAGGCGCCTTATTTCATAGACAAGTTATATGAGTATGCGAGGGCACATTTCGAGTATGAGGAGGAGATGATGGCATCGGTGAAATACCCAGAGCTGTACCATCATAAAGAGATTCACAACAACATGATCAGTGAACTTCACGGACTCAGCCGCAGGCCGCTGGAGAGTGAGGAGGAGTTTCGGGAATTCAAAAAATTCCTTTACAACTGGATCATTGACCACATCATGCATGAAGACAGGAAATATGCTGATTTTGTGGGTAAACTGAGTTAGGCCGCGGGTATTTATCGGGTGGGGGCGTCATTTTCGCGGGATTTGAGCCACTCATGCATTTTTCTGAGCTGTCCGCTGAGCTGATATCTGCCGTCGGCAAAGACGGCGTAGTCACCGCCTCCGCCCATGGCAGAGGCGAGACGTACGGAGTTGGCATAGAAGAGCCAGAGCGTGACCCAATCCTGTTCAAAGCTGTCGTCGAAGATACTTTGACCCTGGGGCAGACCTGAAATGTAGTTTTTATCCCAGGCTCGGGCGAGCATGAGCGTGCCGGTGAGAGTATTGGCATTACTTGTTCTGACAGTATTGTCAAGGCGTTGAAAATGGCTGTCAGTCCACTGTGAGCTATGGCAGCTGCGGCAGACCTGTTTCATCCTGCTGCTGCGTTGGGACTGTTCTTCGGGGCTGATGAGGGCTGAGGAGACGGGAGTGCCGTCGAGTTCGACCATCAGGGGCAGCCCGGAGGCATTGAGGATACCTGTATTCGAGGGATTTCGGGGATGGGCATGGGCATAGGGCACGCCAAAGAGGCGCCAGCTGAGGCGGTCACTGAAGCTGTGGGATCTTTCGGCAATGATCTCGCCGTCTTCTGAGCTGAGGAGGGAGACATGGCAGGCGGCGCAGGTGGGTGCTGAGAAGTCCCGTCCGGGCACCCAGGGGACGGCCCGCATATCGAAGGAGGATTTTTCGGCATTGAAGATATTACCGTGTTTGCTGGCCTCATAGACCTTATAGGCGGGGACATCGGGGCCTTTATGGCACTGGGCGCAGGTATAGGGGCTCCGGGCAGTGCTGATGGAGAAGCTGTGCCGGGGGTGGCAGGCGCTGCAGCTGCCCATGGAACCGTCGGGATTGATGCGGCCGACGCCCTGATTGGGCCAGTTTGTGAGGACAGGAAATTCAAATTCACCCAGGTCGGTGTCCCTGAATTCGAGACCGGCGGATTCCACCCGGGTACCGTGGCAGTAGAGGCAGGATTCGGCGCGTGTGGCATCATCGGCGGGTCCGTAGTGGAGTTCACCGTTTTCGAAGCTCACATTAGCGTTGACATGTTTCATCAGATCCCGGTAGAGGGAGTTATCCATGAGATTTCCGTAGGCGTGGCTCATACGGTTTTCGCGGTACTGTTCTCTTTCCGTGCTGTGACAGGTGGCGCAGTCATCGGGGCTGATGACGATAGAGATCGTATAGCCCATGTGTTCGAAGGCATCATTGTGTTGATGGCTGTTGAGGCTGTGGCATTCATAGCATCCGACAGCGGATTGGAAACGAGCCATCGTTTCCGGGTCGGCGCTGACCTTTCGCTGTAGGGGGTCATTCTCAACTGCCTCCGCGGGGCTGATGAGAGCGTGCATAGAGCTTTCCCAGTCCGCGACGATGCCCGGGGTCACCATACGGTGGCAGTCGAGGCATTCGGCAGTCTCTTCGCTGATATCGGCGGCGTGTAAAAATGTGACATAAAAAGGCAGTGCCAGAAGGAGGCACAGGTGTCTGCGGTATACCATCTTCATCTTCATCTCCCGTTCCTTACTATTTTCTGCTTATATCTTCTGACAGATCAGACATGGGATTTAGTTCTGATTCTGATCTGAATATGCTTAGGGCCCGGTTTTTTTCCGGCGCCGTTCTCTGGTTTTCCGGATATAGTCGGCGGCGGCGGGGGTTTTGCATCCGGTGAGGCCGTGGTCCACCTCTACTTTCCCTATCTTTTCGGCGACGCGGAGAGCCAGCTGAGCATGTGGATCAGAATAGGCTCCGGCGGCGATGAGGGCATTGTTCATGGCATAGCGGGTACGGTTGGGTGAATGGTGGATGAGCTCTTGGATCAGGCTGAGGCAGCGGGTCAGTTCAAGCTCTGAGGGAGGGGCTGTTCCCATGATCCGGAGTGCGATGAGGGTCCAGCCTGTGGCACTTGACCATTCATCCTCTTTTTCGATGAGTGCGATTGAGAGAGCGGCTGCCTGGGGATGGGCGGCGAACATTTTGGCCAGGGCATCGCTGACGATATAATTTCCGGCTTCTGCGGCCATAAGGAGGGCTTCTGCGGGGGAGAGGCGACCTGTATCGCGGATCATGGTGGAGAGCAGACGGGCATCGTGATTTCGGCTGTTCCAGAGCGGATCTGCCAGTTCGGGGTGGCGGCGGAGCTTTGCGGCCAGTTTTTTCAGGTGAGCGAACGAGAGACCGAAGAGTGATTCATTTACCCCGTGGCGTGTGTATACCTTGCGGTTCTGTTCTGTACCGAGAGATTCCAGTTCCTGCATTACAGATCTGTAGTCCAAGATGACCTGCCTTTGCTGAATGGGTGTTGAGACAGTCAGGCGCAGCCTGAAAAGGTGCTTATGTCAGCGGGGGGCGGCGGCTGAAAACCGCGTTACCGAGCCTGCAGGGCGGCCAGTTTGTCCCTGACCTGATCTGCGTGTCTGACTTCGCCGTTTTTCCGTTTGGCACGGACCTGCACCTTTGCCCAGCGCTCGGCGATCCTGCCAAGGGGATCGATGATGAATGTGGAGCGGATCACACCTTCGAAGACCCTGCCGTAATTCTGTTTTTCGCCCCAGGCGCCGTAGGCTTTCATGACGGTGGTATCGGGGTCGGAGAGGAGATTGAGTTTGAGATCGTACTTGGCGATGAATTTGAGGTGGGAGGCGGGGGAGTCTTTGGAGACGCCGAGGACTTCGGCATTCAAACCGTGAAAATCGGCGAGGCCCTCGGTGAAGTCGCAGGCCTCTTTGGTACAGCCGGGGGTATCATCTTTGGGGTAGAAGTAGAGAATAAGCCATTTGCCGGAGTAATCCGCGAGGCTGCGGAGAGTGCCGTTCTGGTCCTGCAGAGAGAAGTCTGCCGCATTGTCACCGATATTGAGCATGTTCTTCCTTTCGTAATGTGGGACCGGCTAGAACCGGCCGGATTGAACATAGTATTTTTCAATTCAGTTTACAAAACCGGATCGCTGAATGAAATAAAAAAATGGTTACGGAGTGCCGAAAACTGCTGCGAGGGAGTTGAGACCCTATCAGTGAGAATGTTTTAAATGCACAGGGGCGGAATTTGTACTAAATTCCGGAAAACAAGGCGGACGATTATGCAGGAATACAGATTCATAGATGCTTTGACCTTTTTGTATCACACATTCGCCCACAGCACAGACGGAGAGATCAGTGTGGCTGAGGAGGAGAAGATCGTGGAGAAGATCCTTGGCTGGAAGCTGATACACAATGCTGCTGAACTGCGGGAGACCATACAGAGAAGTCACCGCTGGTATCTGAAGGCGCTGGAGGAGGGGAATCTGCACGAGAACATACAGGAGACCATGGACATGCTGAAGATGTCTGAACTGAATGAAGCGGTGCGTGTCAATGTGATCAATGACCTGATGGACATTGCGATGGCAGACGGAGAGGTTTACGAGACGGAACTGAAGTGGATCCGGAGTCTGGCGAAGAACTGGGATATTGAAATGAATCTTTAGGGGGGCGGAGGTGTTCCGCCGGAGATTCAGACGAACGATAGACAACATCAACAAAAGCGAATAAGCAGCAGGGCGAAATATGGCGCAGAATCTGATTGAGAAGCTGGTACAGAGATACGCGGTGGATATCAAGGGGGAACTACACAGCGGGGATCTGGTGAATGTGAGGCCGGAGCATGTGATGACGCATGACAATACGGGAGCGGTGATTCCGAAATTCAGGAGTATCGGGGCACGCAGGATCAGGGATNCGCGGCAGCCGGTGTATGCTCTGGACCACAATGTGCAGGACGAGAGTGAGGCGAATGTTCTGAAGTATGAGAAGATCGAGGCTTTTGCCCGGGAGCAGGGCGTGGATTTTTACCGTGCGGGAAGGGGGATAGGGCATCAGATCATGTGTGAGGAGGGTTATGCTTACCCGGGGACGCTGGTGGTGGCCAGCGACAGTCACAGCAATATGTACGGCGGGCTGGGGGCGCTGGGGACGCCGATTGTGCGGACAGATGCGGCGGCGATCTGGGCAACGGGCAAGACCTGGTGGCAGATTCCTCCCGTCACAAAGGTTGTGTTCATGGGAGCACTTTCGGAGCATGCCACCGGGAAAGACGTGATCCTGACTTTGTGCGGGCTGTACAACAGGGATGAAGTGCTGAACCATGCCCTGGAGTTCACGGGGCCGGGTGTAGCGGCTCTGAGTGTGGATGAGCGGTTGACGATCGCGAACATGACCACTGAATGGGGTGCACTGGCGGGGGTTTTTCCGGTGGATGAGGTTTGTCTGGACTGGATCCGGGAGAGGACGGCGCTTGTGAACAGCAGGGCGCTTGCGGATGTGGTGAGCAATCGTGGGAAGGCGGAGCATCCCAGGCTGAACGAGGACAGGCTGAAGGCACTGATGGAACATCTGCCTGAGGCGGATGCGGATGCGGTCTATGCCCAGACGCTGACACTGGATCTTTCGCAGGTGCATCCGGGTTTCACAGGTCCCCACAATGTAAAGAGCATGCATCTGAGTACGGCGGAGAAGAGAATAAGGATAGACAAGGCCTATCTTGTGAGCTGTGTGAACAGCCGGGTGGAGGATCTGGCGGCGGCGGCGAAGGTTCTGAAGGACCGGAGGGTGGCGGACCATGTTGAGTTTTATATTGCGGCTGCCTCAGCGGAGGTTGAGGCCGTCAGTCGGGAGCGGGGTGACTGGGACATCCTACTGGAGGCGGGGGCGCGGGCTCTGCCGCCGGGCTGCGGGCCCTGTATCGGACTGGGTGTGGGCCTGCTGCAGGATGGAGAAGTGGGGATATCGGCAACCAACAGAAATTTTAAAGGACGTATGGGCAGTCGGGATGCGGAGGCCTATCTGGCATCTCCGGCGGTGGTGGCGGAGTCGGCGGTACAGGGTTACATCACAGTTCCTGATACCGGGGTAGAAGCCGGGATGCAGGCCAGACAGCTGACGGTGCATGAAGCCGTCGTTCCCGGGGACAGTGAGGGGGAGATCATTGAAGGATTTCCTTCTGAGATCGAAGGTGCCCTCGTCTGGTGTCCGGCGGACAATCTGAATACAGACGGGATCTATCCGGGCAAATACACCTACAAAGATGATATCAGTCCAGAGGAACAGGCTGTGATGGAGAATTATGATCCTGCGTTC
>JGI11705J14877_10000153_pt1 | contig 42585 bp, 39 predicted proteins | sample Etolaghawater15m_FD_14877 | JGI IMG/M metagenome (IMG submission 14877) | reverse complement strand
CAAAGGGGGGTGGGTGGGTTAATTTAATTCTTTTGGAAGACTTTTGGTCAGTTATCGAGGGGGAGAGTATCCGACTGAGGAATACATAAAAAGTTTATGTAATCGAGCAGGCCTAATCAAGCTCTGACAATTCTTGATCATACGGCTTGATTCCCTTGATTTCATGGGAATTGGAGGTTCCCTTTGGATTGGATGGATGAAGGGGCTCTGTCCTTTCCCTGATTTGGGGTCCATATTCATCCATGACGATCTGCTGCAGGAGCGCGATCGGGTCGGACACTGTTTGACATTCCGCTGAGAAGAGTAAATTCACCAGCGCGAGGGTGAATGTGGCCTTCTTGGCCTTGAGCATGATGTTGTTCCATTCCGATTCAAAAAGATTGGCCAATCCGTTGCGGGCTTTTCTGATGCCGTATTTTCGCCTTATTTGAGAGATCTGCTCTTGTCTGACCTCATCTACCAGCCCTGCTTTTTCAATTAATTCTGCCTTTATTTGGCAGGATTTCGGATGGAATCTTATTTTTGGGATCTTTCCAAATTGTTTGGTCGATTCCACATTCCAATCATAGGAATCATGGGTGATGACATCCGGGTCGGGATCATCAATTTGTCGGATTTTTTCACGGACGGCCTCCAGAATGCGGACTTGTCGCTCTGTAAATGGATTCGTATTCCTTATTTTCGGTTTCTCCATTTTTTCATTTTACCCACGTATTATTGTCTCAAACTACCCGGCACAGAATTTTGTTGGCCTTTATATCAGCGATGATCTTATCCCTCTGATTACCGTTGAGGTTCTCCCATTCCAAAAAATATTTAAATGAATGCTGGTCCTTGATCATGATGTGATGGGAGGGAACCACGTCCACGGGCTCGATCATGATTTCACTGAAAGGTTCCATCTGCGAAATCTTTATTCGGCCTTCAGTCTCCATGTGTAACAGGTGGATCAGTTTTGCGGCCCTATCCTGCTTATTATGACCATAAACCTTGAGGGCCGAAAACGGTTTTGCTGTGATAAGATCCGAGGAAAGCAATAGCCTCCAGGGCAACAGATCGGCCAATGATGCCTTTCGGGATTGCTGGAATTGATGAAGGGTTTCAGCTTTGCGTCGTTCAGGCGGGCTGAAAGGGGATACGACCGGAGATATGATATCCTCGTTGATCTCCGTCCGAAAAGCAGATCCTCGTATAATCCTGCCAGGCAGCCTTGAAATTTCTTTTCGATAATTCCGCCGCCTTCTGATCTCCTGCCGGTAATTCATCAACCGCTCTCGGACCAAAGCATTCAGCCGCTTTGTCCGGTGCCGCTGGTCCCTTTTGTATACCGACCAATTCGGGATATGATCTTCAATAACCTGGAACTTCTTTACCCAGCCGGGATCGTCAATCCATCTCGCCATTGGCACCAAAAGATCGTCATTGACCTTTTTGGAAAGTGCGATTGCCTTTGAATAGACGATTTCCCCCAAACGTTTCATGGGGATCTGGTCGAATTCCCGGCAAGCAGGTCCAGATATCATTGATTTCCAGCGTCCATCGAAAATATTTTTTAAGCCGTTCTCCTCATTGTTCTCTTGATCTTGATCTTCGTTTCGCATCTATTCAAAAGGAAGATGCGGTACCAAATAAATCTTTTGGTTTTGGAGCAAAAATATCCGTGAACGGAGTTGATTTCAGGTTCTCGATCCTGCCATTTATTGTTGGCGAGGGCCGAGGCAACCCACGGCCCGAAATTGGCAGCTGAGGCCAGCCGCAGCCTGCCTGAATCCAAAGGGGTTTGGGGAAAAGGATGTTCCCCGGAAAGTCACTCCCAGCATGCGTATTTTTCCCATATCTCCTTGCACCTTCTAATTTTACTATTGATTTCTTCAATCCTTGCAATAACCCTGTGTCTGGACATCCAAACCTTGTACTTCTGGTAATTTTTCAGGATGAAAATGCCCTTGTTCCTGAACTCGCCGTTGACAAGATCGATATACCTTTGATGGATGTTTCTCCTTCCATCTTCGTTTGATAAGCAACTGTGGGTAATTGCCAGGTCTTTCACCCTGCCGTAGATCCTGTTGAGCCTCCAATGGCGCTTATTGTGAGTGTTGAACATCATTACATCGTTGCCGGACTCATGCTGGTCGACTTCCCAAAAATCGGGCTCATCCCGCTTCGGCAAACTCAAAAGCATCTGATATTCTCCCGATGCAGTTTTGTGGATGTACTCCCAGTATGCCTTGGCTTCTTCATCGTCCATGCCCTCGCATGGATTAAAGTACCTTGCCGATGTTCTCTCGACCTTCAAAATTGGATTCGAAGGATATTCGTCTTCGGTTATCCAGCTATCGACTGTTTTTCTTATCTGTTTTAAATCCATTTGCTTCACCCCTTCGAGAGAGTCTTTCGCTCCCTCTCAGACTGCTGGACCACGCTGAGAGGGAGCGGATTCGGGAAGTGTTGGAACCGAAGCGGTTCTGACCGTAATGGCCAGATCCGACTGAAGTCAGCAATCCGGCGGTTCATCATTCCGGGACGACACGGTCGGCACGGTATGATGGAAAAATTTTATATACAAGTTTGCGATGAGCAAAGAGGTCAAAATTTCGGCGGAGGCAAACCATACACGCCGAAATCTTTGGCCGCGCTTGTATATATTATTTTTAGCTGGATGCGGCATGGTGAAACGAGGAGAGAAGGAAAACCCGAACAGGGGAAACAACTCGGGGAAGAAGGCCAGATTCATCTCAGCTGATGTGGGAAGGCTGGCGGGTCCGGATAGCGTGCACCTGGATTTTGCTGCAACTTGGAAAATATGTGAAGTTGACCTGCTCTGAGGTGTTCAAATCGGTTTCAAGGACATCAACGGAATCCGGATCACAACAGTATCTGATGCTTGAATGGATGGTGCAGTTCATGCCGTTATGCTCGAAGGATTTCCCCTCAGCTTCATCGGAGAGCTCGAAGCATTGAAAAATGTATCCAATGTTCAGAGCAAGCGCCAGGATAAGATAGCAATTTACAAGGCTGTATTTCCATAGAGGCACGGTTCTTAAACGCCTTCGTTTCCGTTTTTTCACGGAAGACCGCTTCACTTTGCGAAAATGATTTTTCTGGTAACGCATTGATTCATATTAGGGGGGCCAAGTTTATAAATTTATTGGTTGGTGGCATAGCGATTTATCCAGGGATTTTCACCTTTTGAAAATGAAACAACCTTCATGCTTGACGGGGGGATGGCAAAGGAAAGCCGCCATCCGAGGTTCAATTTTTGAGTATCTCGGCCCGCAACTTGTTTATAGAGCCCTTTTAATTCCCCCAGTTATCATCGATCTCTCTGCCCAACTCACTATCAAAAGGAACGAACTCAAGCGGGGGGTTGACCGTCCTGAACTCCCTGAGCCTCCAATCAATAAAATATTCCTTGCCTCGGTAAGTGATGGTCGACAACCTTCTTGGCATTTCGTCTTTCATTTTATCACGCTCCGTGTTTTGACTTCGTGGCACGGAGCGGGTTTGAAAAACCCAAATCCTCGGTCTCTCTTGGCAAAAAGTTCAGACGTCTGAACATCTATTTAGCAAGCTCATCAGCCAGTAGGCGAAAGATTTAAATTGGGGTTTGCGATGAGCAAAACGGAGTGGACCCCTTTTAAATTTTTCGCCGAGAAAAAAAATAAAAAAAAGTTAAGAATCATTCAATGCGTCTTGTATCGCTCTTTTCAAGACATACTTCGGAATCCGAACCTTAATTTCTACGTACTGATATTTGTTTTCCCTATCACTGATGGGATCTGGTCTTGCCACGTTAAAGATCATGTTTATCACCTCATTCAAACCCTTTCACAGGGGGAAAGGTTTGGTGAAGGGCACGTTAAGCGGACCCCTCGATAAATCTTTAGGCCGTAAGGCCGACCCCGAGAGGGGGAAAGGTTTACGATAAGGGGTCTGCGTGTGCCGGATGCCATCAAGGGAGGAGGAGAAAGCCGCTGAAATTCCGTAGACTGTTTTTACACGCCGGCCTCAACCTCAATGCCACAGCTTGTTTCATCCGTTTACAGTGGTAACCAACATTTAAGTATTTCCCATTGCATTCATCAAATGATGATCAACAATCTTGAAAATAAAATTGAAGGAAGCGAGAACCAGACATTCAAATCCCGAGGGGAAAGCCGCATCGCCTATTTCCTGGATAATAATTCCATCAAGTACCGCTACGAAACGGGTGTATTGATTAACTCATTCCAGGATAAACCCCGTATCTGGTACCCCGATTTTCATCTACCAGAATTTGGAACCTATATCGAATATTTTGGATTGGCGGGAAACCCGGAATACGACAAGGGAATCAAGACTAAGGAGGAAATTTATACCAAAATGGGGTTGGATATTATCCCCGTGTATCCCTGGATGTTCGAAGAGAATTGGAAGGGCTACATCATGAGGGAATTGAAAAATGTGACTGTTCAACGATACAGAAAGCTCATAAAGAAACCCTACTGGTCAAAAGCAGCATCTCCTCGATACGGCAATTCTTTCAGATCCTCCAGACCTCGCTTCTATCGGTAGAATCAAAAGAAAATACTGTATTTATAGTATTAGTCACCTTTTGTTACACCCGCTAACTGCTTGACTTTTCATGGCTTTAAGGATTTTCGGGTATAATTTAATTGTCCGTTTTTGCAGGACCTTTTGGGCTATTATGTTACACTTTCCGGCGGATTAAGTTACACCCTAAACCTTAGATTCTATCAGACCGTATTCTTATAAATGAGTGATAGCGGCAGATCCGTCAGTACTGTTCCTTCATCCGTGCCAACTGCTCTTTCACCTCATCCACCAGCCAGTCAGGTTCCAGCAGCCTGGCTTCATCACCAAAGGACAAAATCCATGACACCAGTTCCGGTTCAGAGGAAGCGCTGAAGGTGAGTTCAATTAAACCGTCAGGCAATGTCTTGATTTTTTGGTCCGGGCTCCAGATCCGTTCCGACACAAACCCGGCGGCAAAGCCACCGAATTCGACCCTCACTTCAAAGGCTTCCTGCTTGATGATGCCGAAGTTCTGATTAAAAGTTTTCTCGAAGTCATAGTTTTCCGGGATGGTAAAAAACCTGTCATCAAGTTCCACCATTTTGATGCGCTGTACCGCCAGAAGAGGGTCGAAATCAGGTTCCCGGTACCGTTCTCCCGGTTTTCCGGCCAGCCCCGCGTGCAGGCACACCGTGTCTTGGTGGGAGAACAGGCGATAGGGTTTGATGTAATAGGTCTTGGGTTTTTGCGCCATAACGGTTTGGTAGCTGATCTTGCAGATGCGCTTTTTCTCCATGGCTGAAAGCAGCATGCGAATGGATTCATGGTGGGGTGTGTAGTCGATGGTTCCTGGGCGGTAAGCGGAAAAATGTTCCGATGAAAAGCCCGCGTCTTTGGGAAGGAGCGTTCTGCCCTTATCCAAAGCGCGCGTCACTTCCTCTAGAAATCCCCGCCCAAGGAGATGTTGCGCAAAGGCCCGGCACATATAAAGCGCATGAAGCTCCGTTGGGGTCAGGTTCAGGATGGGAGGCTGCTGGCCCAGGGTTTTCATTCTGAAAAACCGCTTTCTTCCCTCCATGGACCATTCAATCTGAACCTTGTAGGACCGTTCAATATCTTCCACCAGCCGCAGCACCGTCTGCTTGGAGCAGTCCAGCATACGTGACAGATCCGTCAGAGAGTGGCGCTGCCTGGTGAACAGCAAACGTGCAAACAGGCTGATCAGCTTTTCCCCGTAGGTCTTGTCGTTCCCTTTTCTGGGCATGATACCCCCCCTTTATGGGCACCTGGGTATTGACGTTTCTTCGTCCCGGCACCCCTTTCGCGAAACATTCATGATCAGGCCGGCAAAATGATTTTACGTTCCGCTTAATGGAACATTAACATCTTATAATAGTCGAAACAAGCGCAAACAGGGAGGACAAAACAATGCCTCGAAGGCTCAGAAGAAGAAGACTCAGAAACGCGGGCAAGGTGCAAAGTCTTTCGCCCGACCGGAATGAGCGGTTTGTTCTGGCTTATACCGCAAGGCTTCTCATTCGACACCTCGATCGCTATCCGCTCATGGACAATGAAATTCTGGAAATGGTCTGCTGGATTCTGGGTGCGGACCGTGAAGATCTGGGGACATTTCTGATGCAGGATTTTGATGAAGAAGATCAGGAGGAGATTCTGGAAGAACTTTCAGAATCCCGGTTTGATTATGAGGACTATGCCCGGGAGGTCTGGCGCATCATTTCAAAAATGCCGGCTGCTTTCCACCGGGTCATGATTCAGGAAATATCGGTAATGCTGAATCGGAAAATCGCCGACCTCAATTATCGCGGCAAATCGGATCTTGAAAAAAACCTTTGCGCCATTCGAGAAATGTTTGATTTGACGGACCGGGAAAACGCCTTTTGCACCTTTCTTTTTGTGGTTTCCAATTACAAACCGGCTGAAGCCTGCTTTGTCAACCATCTGGAATGCCAGACGTTTAGTGGACGAAGGTATCTGGCCAATATTCTGAATATGAGCAAGGGTGAACTGGCCGAAATTCTGACCGGAAAGCTACAGCGTATCGGTTTGTTTGAAATGGACAGTTATGACCTGCGTCTGGAAAGTGATTTCCTGCCGCTATTCGAGAACCCGTCTTCAGATGTCATGAGCAAGCAGTTTTTCGCCCGGTTGGAGAAAAAAAGTATCCCCCTGGCGTATCATTTTGTGGGGGAGGAAAAGACAGACCAGGTGCTCACGCTTCTAAAGGAAAAACCCTCATCTTCAACCCATATTCTGTTGTATGGCGCCCCCGGCACCGGAAAAAGCAGTTTTGCGGCTGGCATCGCCAAGGAAACCGGGGTCCCATCTTATGGCCTGATGAAAGGAGATTCCTGCTCTGTTCGCAACAGGCGGGCCGCGCTTCTGGCGTGTATCAACATGACCAACCAGGGTGCCGGTTCGCTCATCGTGGTGGATGAAGCGGATAACCTTTTGAACACCCGGTATTCCTGGTTCATGCATGGGGAGGCTCAGGATAAGGGGTGGATGAATGAACTGCTGGAAACGCCCGGGCTTCGCATGATCTGGATTACAAACGAGATCGACAGCATTGAACCCTCCGTACTGCGCCGCTTTTCTTTCAGCATCCACTTCAGGCCGTTCAACAGACAACAGCGAATGAGGCTGTGGGATAACATTCTCAGAAAGAACCGGGCCAGGCGGTTTTTCAAGGCCGATGACATTGAACACTTCGCGGCAGCGTACCGGGTGAGTGCCGGGGTGCTGAATCTGGCGGTGGAAAAGGCCTGCGAGATGAAGCCCAAAACCCGGAAAGCCTTTCTGGAAAGGGTGAGGCTGTCCCTTGATGCCCACGAAACCCTGCAAAACGGTGGGCAAGAGAAGATCGCCCGGGACCAGATTGAAAGGGAATACTCTCTGGAGGGTCTGAACATTAAAGGGGATATTGAGGCCCTGATGCTTCAGTTGGAGAAGTTTGATGCGTACCTGAGGGCTTCCCGAAAAGACAAGACGGCCAACATGAACCTTTTGTTTTACGGCCCCCCGGGTGCCGGTAAAAGTGAACTGGCCCGGTATTTGGGCAAACGCCTGGACAGGGAAATCATCACCCGGCGGGCCAGCGACATTCAGAGCAAGTACGTGGGGGAGAGTGAGGCCAATATTCGGGAAGCCTTTGAGGAGGCGGAAAGGGAGGAGGCCATTTTGATCATGGATGAAGCAGAGTCGTTGCTGTTCAATCGTGATCGCGCGAAACATTCCTGGGAAATCAGCCTCACCAATGAATTCCTGACCAGCATGGAACGGTTCCGGGGGATTCTGATTTGCACGTCCAACCGGATGGGAGATCTGGATGCCGCCTCCATTCGCCGGTTCAACCAGAAAATTGGGTTTGATTATCTGACCGGAGAAGGGAATCTTGTTTTTTACAGGAAGCTGCTGCCACCATTGGCCGCCGGTCCGTTGAAAAAGGAAGATGAAATGCGTCTCAAAGGTCTGTCCGAACTTTGTCCCGGGGATTTCAAGATTGTGAGGGATCGGTATTTGTTTTATTCTCCGGAGGATATGAATCATGGGTTTCTGATTGATGCCCTGGCTGAGGAAGTGCGGGTGAAACATCAGCAGCGAGGGGAGAAGGCGATTGGGTTTTGAAAATTCCGAGATGTAACTTTTTAACATACGGGGTTGTAAAAAGTTGCCTTTAATGGCAATATGGAATAAACAGACAGGAGGAAAAAGCATGCCGACAGCCGTCAAAATATCCGATGAACTCGTTGCAAAAGCGAGAGTGCAATCCAAGGTGTTCAAACGATCCATCGCGGGTCAAATTGAGTACTGGGCAAAAATCGGTCAGATCATCGAAGAAAATCCGGACCTCCCGCTCCCCTTTATTCAGAGTATTTTAACCGGAAAGGAAGAAATAAAAAGCGGTATGGGAACGCCGTATGTTTTCGGAGAATAGGAACGTGCCCGAAATCACTGAAATCATACAATCGCCCATGTTCACCAAACAGAAAAAGAAACTCGCAAAAAAACAGAAAGAGCAGATGGATGAAGCCATTAAAACAATTATGGCAAATCCTGAAATCGGTGATTTAAAGAAAGGCGATCTCCAGGGAATACGGGTTTACAAATACAAATCAGGAAACAATTTCATTTTGATGGCCTACGAGGTTGAGGCTTTATCACTGTACCTGTATTCGTTTGGATCACACGAAAATTTCTACAGAAAACTCAGTAAATATCTTCATCACTGATAAATACGTTAATCCAGAGAATCTGACTTCACGTTGAACATAACCCCTCTCGGGAGCATTACCCGTTTCTTCAGCTGAAGTTTCAACTAGATTTTAGATGCGCTAACTGAAAGCAGTAAACCTTTTCAAAAAAATTTTAGACTCCTAATTCGGCGCAATCCAACATGGATAAAGAATTTAAGAATCAGGTAACGCTCACGTGCTTGGAATATATAGGAGATGGAAAAAATTCCATCGTATAAAGCGCAGTGCTTTCCGTTCCGATTTGCCCATATCATTTATTCGCTACAAATTATTAAGGTCAGCGCACAGGTTCTGAAGTAGTTTCTTCGCTTTTGATTTTTTACTTGCTGATTTACAAAAACCAGGAAATTCTGATTTCCATACAAAACCATGAGTTTCAAGAATGTCACAAATTTCATCGGGATAATTATCTCTTTCATTTGCCTTGTCTTTATAGAAACATACTGCATAAGGATGTTTTAATGAAACTAAATCAGTGTTATAATATATATCAATCGCAAAGCTTTTTCTGTTGAAGACCCACCCATCAATAAGAACACAACTCTCTTCTTCACTACTTCTTACTTCATAATGCTCACATCCTGTAAATGGTTTATAAATATTGCTGTCGGACAAATCATTCAGGAAAAAATCATAGGAGTACATCTCCCTGTGATAATGATTTTGTTGTGAATGCTTAAAAAGTAAAATTTCAAACTCATCGCCTTCTTCATCTTCTTCAAACCGGATAAATCCTTGTTCACTGTATTGGTAAAATTCAGGGTTCACGATAAAATAATCACGCCAGTCGCCAGGAAGTGTTTTGCAAATTTCGGTCAGTGATTCGCGTAGATTAACGCAGTCAAATAATGTGTCATCAAATACCTCTTTGACGAAGCTTCTGCGCTCCTGCCATACTTCAGGTTCTTGGGCTCCTGCCTGAGGTAAGCGGAGCAGCCTTTTCCAGCTAAACCCCCTCATATTTTTTGTTGTACTCAATAGATTATATCGATATGCTGAAGCAGGTATCAGATAGTCCCCTTTTGAAAGAACTGCCCTTTCCCACAAATAATCAATATCTGCAGAATTTTTGAGAATTGTCTGAAAAACTGCACCTGCATCATTAGCGTATTCTTTAAACCGGTCCAGATATTTGGAGTTATCAGTAGCGTTCCAATCGCAATTACCGTGCTTTTCATAGTATTTTAGAACACCTGAAAACTCCAAAATGAAAAGTATCTGTCCTTTGAAGTAGGGATGCTTTTCAATCTTAACGATTTCGCTTTCCCATTCCTCGGCTCTTGTGATAAGGTGCGCCTTTATTCTTTCTTCTTGCACCTGCCTGCTGTGGAAAAAATCAATTTGTTTTTTTGTTCCCTTTAAATATTTTAAGATATTATTGCTGTGTGGAAGCAGCTTCTCGATTGATTTTATTGCCTTGGAAACTTCATCAGCCCCATCAATCACCGTGTTTTCAGATAGGTTATGTATCACCCTCATCCACTGATCAATCCCGGCAACCGTCCTTTTGTGATATACTAAAAATCTCAGGTAAGCATGAAACTGTACGCGCCGGGGAAGGGTTAAATCATGTTTCAAGACGTCTTTAAAACACTGCTCTTCATTAAAATAATCAGTATTTTCCAGGTGACTTTGTATTTTTTTGTCTCCGTTACTCAAGGCATCAAGTGCATCAATTAAATAGGAGATTGCGCTTTTTGTTAAAATCTCAAAGCGTTTGTAGGTGTGATAGGTCAGAGTGTCGGTGTAATCTTTCAGTTTACGGGCGACCAAAGTACCTATCAGATACTCCTGTTGAATATCCTTCTCCGATGTACTTGTTATGGCATATGCATTTGCCATGATGACACGCACAAAATTCATCAATTCGTGATCATAAGAGTTATCTTTTTCGTTTACATTACGGTATTTCCAGAAGAGGTTTGCCCAAATGGTATCAATTTTATGTGCAAAGTAATCTTTGGGGTAGAGCTTTCGTTCCTTTGCTTCAAATGTGAGCTTCCGCTGATCGGCTTTTCCCCATTTAAGTGTTCCAATATGCTGTTCAAACTTTGCTTTGAAGTTTTCAAAGGTTGTTAGGGGCTTTCCCCTTGCATTCATTTTTATATACAGGTCATCGGTGAGCTTGAACTCTTTGAGGTTCAGAAAAAGAAATGTGATGATTGGGTTTTTGTTGTCAACCAAACGGTCAAAAAACTCCGGGTTTTTTTTGAATTTCGCATGGATGTCATCAAGCATGGTTAACATAGACTGGATGGTAGGGTCGTTTTCCCATGAAAGGTAATACCAGCCACTGTCCTGTATCGTTTTGGACAGGCTGTTTTCCATCTTTTCATCCGAAGGCAATAAATTGTCAAAATCAATGGTGTTTGCTATTAATTCATCGCAAAACTCCCTTGAGCTGGTGCGGGTTTCATAAGTGAAATTGGATTTGACTACGTCTTCATAATCTGTTGCAAGAAATTCACGCAACACGGCTGTATTACCGGAAATTCCGGCTAAATACCAGTGCAACAGGAATAAGGTTGTTAAGCGTTGTTGGCCGTCCAAAGGGATAAAACAGGTTTCGCCTTCTGATTGCCGGAGGCTGCCATAAACAAAATCCAGGTCCCGGTTGGGCTTATTTTCGTCGAGGTAATTGTAAAGTGCATCCAAAAACAATTTTCTGACTTCTGTTGATGAATTTCTGCCTTGCGCATAATCTCGCTGTATTATGGGAATCTCAATCTGAAAGCCTTTCTCTGAAAAAAGCTTTGAGAAACTCAAACGTTCGCCCGATTGTATTTCTAATTCTTTATTCATCAGTCTTTCCGGTTTGTTCAGGTAAATAATCTATTAAAATCTGTTTAATGGCAGCAACATAATCATTTGCATCATCTTGAATCCAGTACATTACTTTGCCCATTTTTTTGGAATAGAATTTCAAGAAGACATTCTTGGTACAAATTGGCACGAAAACCCCATTCATATCATTGCCGATAATAGTTTTCCGTTTGATGGGGAATAAGGCATTGCCATAGCTACGGTTTGTTCTTGAATCGAGGAGGGCAAGGTTCCCTATACCGTCTTTGTCCTCGAATTCCTTATCTTCCCTGAAATGCTTGGAAACTCTTAAATACAATAGATTGAATGGTTCTTCCTCAAGTTCATCTGCAGTAACCATTTCCAGCAATTTGCCTGCAATCGCTTGTTCGTCGTCTTTCAGCCCATCGATTGCTTTCTTCTGATTTTCTATCTCATCCTCGTTTGCATAAGCCCTTTCTCCGGTGAAGTATTCCAGCACATCAATCAGCCAATCCATACGATTACTTCCGGCAATTTGCTTATCTGTTTGCGAACGGATATGTTCAATGTCCCAATCTTCATATTTATAGCGGGAAAAGGGGAAACGAATGTCAGTGTTCTCGGTTGCCAGTATGGTTTGAATATTGAAAAGGAGAAGGATCTTCCTTATTTCCTTTCTACCATAACTCAAATCGTCAATCTGGTAGTTAACCTGCTTACGGATTTCTTCCTTTAACCAGGATTTAAAAGCAGTTTTTGTCCTCTCCTGTGACTCTTTTTTGATTTTGTTTATGTTGTATCCGCAATCAATCAGAAATCCGACCAAATGGTACAATTTTTTGTTATTATACCATTCCTCAAAACTCAGGAAGTATTTTTTAATCCTTAACCACAGGCGGTCAATATCGGGAAGAGAGTTTTTGGTCTCTTTTCCGCTGGCGATGTAATCCTTTTGAAATTCGTAGAAAGTGTAATAAACCTCATCCTCTTTCGACTTGCCTTTCATCAGGTCGAAAATGTATTCAATGCGGTTATCGTACTTTATCGGATTATCAGGATTATAGATAAAGTACCAGAATGCATCGTTTTGCAAAGTCTTTTCAATGCCGTCCCATTCCGAAGCAATCTGGAGTTGTTTTAATGTGGCTTTATCCTCCTGAAAATTCCCTTTTTGCAGGAAAAGTGCCTTAACCAGTTCGGCGTTGGTCAGAGGTATTTTCCCGATGTTCAAACGGGTAAAAATATCAATAGCAAAGTTGTCGGAAGTGTTTTCATCACTGACATCATACCAAATTACCTTTACATTTTTACCCGATTCATTATCGTTTAACAGGGTTGTTAGAAAATGAATTTTTGCTGTTCCATCTTTGTCTTGAAACCAGTTGGAGATGGTTGTATGCGCCTGGCAAATGTGGAAATAGTCGATGTTTTCTTCACGCTTATCAAAATCAATGTTCTTCAAAAAAGTTTCGCTATCCGGACGTGTCTGGTATCTGATGCTGAAATTTTGTTTCCCGAAGAAGGTTAATCCTTCTTTCAGGCATTTGAGAATGATGTAAATGGTTGTGAGCCTTTGTTGCCCATCCAACACTTCCCATTCGCCATTCATTTTTGAAACGACAATGGGCTGAAGGCAGTAGAAAGCTTCATTGCTTTCGGTTTCGCTGTTAAGCCTGAAGTTCCAAATATCGTCCAGCAAGTTCGTCACCTGCCGGTCAGCCCAGCGATAACCCCTTTGATACGATGGGATAAAGAATTTTTCTGAAAGAAGTTCAGTCACTGGTTTTAATATCAGTTTACTATCTGCTACACTCATATTAATCTCGCTTTTCCGGTTCATAATTTATTTGAGAACATATTGGATGCATATGATAAAAGCAAGTATTGGGTAATGGACATAAATCAGAGGTTTTCGATTCTTTGATAAAGCCCGCGAAACGTCGGCATAGGCCTTTAGCTGCCCCGCATACTCCACAGCCTTCCTCTCAGCCTCCTTACGATTTCCCGCAAACGTCTTATGGTCAATAATCGCAACCCGGTCCCCGGCCTCAAGCACCAAATCCGCAAATCCTGAAACAACCGTCCCTTCCGGCAGACGGCGGCTCATGGGCCATTCCCTTCTCCAGATGGCATTTGGGTAGTTTTTTTCAGCCCAGCCTCGCATGTTATCTGCCGCCTGAACCAGATGCCCGGGATCAACAGCACCGTTCAAACCCCAGCGTTGAACAATTCCGGTGGCCAGCTCCAGCCGGTGCTGCTTGTCAAACTCTGGACGGTCGGCCGCGAAAAACAGATGAAAGGCGTTTCCCACCACATCCATATCCGGTTTGCCGACGATTGGAATCCGCTCTCCGATCTGTTCCATTTGAATGACCGCACCCTCCCCTTCCATGGACGAGGGTGTCCGTCTGGCAGGCGGGTGTTCTACCGGTTTTTCAGGCAGGATATAGTCTTCTCCGGGTGTTATGGACCTCGGTTCTGGTTCAACCGGAGAAAGGGTCCGGGTTTTAACGGGGATCTTTTTGCCCGCCCATGTGGCGTTTCCATCTTTGGGTGCTGACAGCAACCAGTTCCCGCCTTTATCCGTCAACAACCCCAAGATGCCCTTTGAAAACTCCTTTTTTCGCCCGGCCAGGATCAACCGGTCCCTGGCCCGTGTCCACCCCACATATAGGACCCGAAGTTCCTGCCGGTCATGCTGGCAGACGATCTCATCATTTGACGGATGCTGACCCATTCGGTGCTCAAAAAGGGTATTCCTGGTACCTGGATAATAAGGAAACAGCCAGTAGCGAAGCCACCGGTCCGCCAGAGGATCATCCATATTGAAGGGCTTTTCGTGCATGACCTTCACGCCCAGGGGATTCGCTTCAAATGTTTTCCCAATTTGGCTCATGATGGTCACAGGCCATTCCAGACCCTTGGCCCCGTGATAGGTCACCAGGTTGACCGCGTCATCCCTTGCCAGAAGGGCCTGTGTGTCATCCTCGGAATCCGCCAACCCGTTCAAATGGGCGATCAGCCCGGCCGGGGTGCACCCGATCCCTTCAGCCGCGGAATATTCGATATACTTCACCGCATGGGCCATAAAAGCATCCAGGTTGGCCAACCGGGCCGTGGCATCACCCCAGAAAAGACACAGCTCACGAATGCGGGTCATTCGATAGACCGCATCCAGTGTCTGATGAATACCACTGTCAAGATGCTCGGCCGCTGCTTCCTGAATCCCTTGCACTTCCGGCAGAGACGCGAAACATTCAGGGTCTGTAAGCAAATCTTCCAGCCACTGCTCCGGCTTATCCGGATAATGAATGATTCGGGCTATTTCAGCTGCGGCAAGACTGTCTTTGGGATCGACCCAGAGCCTGAGACCGGCCATCAGGATCTTTGCTTCTGGCGTGTTCAACAGGCCTGCCGTCGGAAGCACCGCCCGGATATTGAGTTTTTGAAGTTCTTCGGCCACAAGGTCACAGAAATCGTTATTTCGACAGAGGATTCCAATATCTCCGGCTTTTAATCTCCTGACTTCATTGGTTTCGGAGTCCCTCACCTTGGACTTTGTATTCCGCAACAGGGTTTGAACCCCCGCCGCAATGGCTGCTGCGTCCTGGTCCAGGTTGCTGGTGTCCAGTTCCCACCACTCCATGAAGTGGCCCAGCTCGGGCGGGTCCGATTTGTGAGCGGGTTTTAAGGTTACCCTTTCCTTTGGAATCCCATGGGTTTCAAAAGCCTTTGAGAAGATATCTGAGGAGATGCGCACCAGGGGTGGACGGCTCCGCCAGGATTTATCCAGGGTTTCAGGGGCATGGTCCTTAAAAATGTGCTCGATGCAGGCATCCATCAATGCCGGATCGGTCCCTCGGAAACCGTAGATGGATTGTTTTTGATCCCCCACCCACACGGTTTCTTTGGCAAGATCCGCCAGTTTCAGCAGGATGGCCAGTTGAATGGGACTGGTATCCTGAAATTCGTCCACCAGCAAAATGTCGATGCTCCCTTTCAACTGCTCCTGAACCGCGGGGTCTTTCAAAAGTTCCAGGGCCAGGACTTCCTGGTCCGGAAAGTCCATGACGCCCCACACCCGCTTATGTTCCTGATAGGCATTCAAGGTGCTGATGGCCGTGTCGAAAACCAGCGTGACGGCCTCGCGCAAATCCTTCCGCAACCCGGGATGTCGGTCGTGTAAAGCCGCAACCGGGTTCAAGGCCTCCAAATGTTCCTCTGATTTCTTAGCCGTACCCAACCGATCCAACCGCAGCCAGTCCGCCCAGCTCAAGCGTTTTCCCTGTTCAAGTTGCATCAGGCATTCTTTGGCTTTTTGAAGGGCGTTCGCCGTGACTTTGGTAGTATCGGTTTCGGTATCCACATTCTGAATAAAGTGCTCAAGGGCGGTCTTCAATTCCGCTTCAATATCACGTTCAGGCCCCAGCGGTTCCCCCAGTAATCCCAACAGGCTATCAATGCTCCTTTGCTTCGATGCTTCGAGCATTTTGCTGTTTAGGCCGTTGTTGCGGGCGGCGTTGATGATGGATTCCACGGCATCCACCCATTCAAACGCCTCGAGCCTGCCTTTGAGATTTGCGAACCGGGTGGAAACAGATCCGGTCATGACAGAACTCATGGCCCGCTTGAGCTCACGTTTCGCGGCGGATTCATCCAGCACCTTCGTTTCGGGAAAGAGCCCCTTCTCAAAGGCAAAATCCATGACCAGGCCGCTGCATATGGCATTGACCGTCCCCATTCTGGCGGCGGCCAGGCGATTGGCCTCAGCCGTGAGACCCTTGGCAATCAGGCGCTGCCGCACCCGCTCCTGAAGTTCCGCGGCGGCCTTTTTAGTGAACGTGGTGGCAATAACCGCTTCCGGCCGAACCGTTTTGGCGGCGATTCTGTCGTGTAACAGATTGGACAGACGATATGTCTTGCCGCTTCCGGCACTGGCCGTAATAATATGAATCGGGTTCATGACGCTTCTCCAAAAGCCTGGCCACACAGGACGGCAAGATTACAGAATTTGCAAGGTTCAAGAAAGAGCTGGTCATCCGTTAACGTACTTTCAGGGGCTCCCTCTGGATCGTTTCCAGGGGCATTCACCGTGCCAGCCGCAAGATCGGACCAGATCTTCTTGAAGGATTTTTTGACCCCATTCCAGGTCTCCTCGGGGCCGGGACCTTCGAGAAATCGGGCATTGGGAAAGGTCTTGGAATCGACTGTGATCACCTGACCGGCCTTCAGCATCAGGTAGGCCACCGGTGGAAAGGGTGCGGCTTCTCTTTTGCGCACCAGATGACCGTAAACCGCCAGTTGCAGGCCCACGCCGTTTGTGAGTTCCCCTTGGCGATAGGTGACGCCTCCGCGCTTGAAATCAATGACCGCATCCGGTTTTTCAAGCACCAGATCCGGCCTGCCCTCGATTTCGATCCCCAGGGAACGGACTTTCAAATTGCGGGATTCTTCAGGTATCCACCGCGTGAAACCGCCTTTTCCGAGCATTCGAAAGAGTTCCTCTGTCGCAGTGTGTACCGCCTGCTTTGCCGCGGCTCTGATGTCGTCAAAGCCCGGTTGAAAAAAGAGCGCGGCCAAACGGGGGCCTTCCTTGTCGAAAATGTCCATGGCCTTCTTAACGGCGGTTTCGGGCTTTTTGACGGGCTGTTGCAGGACCCTAAGCAGAATCTCATGGATCAACCACCCCTCAAGCGTCTCAGGCGTATCCAGAGTGGCCGTTTTTCCGCCCCAGACATTTCCCAGATACTGAACCACCCACTTGAAGGGGCATGAAATGAGGCTTGCAAGACTGTTGGGCGATTCTTTGGGACGTTTAACCATCAATTTCGGGCGCACATGCCAGTTTAAAACCGGTTCAGGAAGGGGCCGGGGTTTGCGTGTTCTTCTGGTCGGGCGCGGTTTTGAAACCAGTGCTTCCCGTACCAGTTGTTTCAGCGCGGTGTCATCTTTCACTTTTCCCACCAGCTCATCCCACAGAGGGTGCGGGTATTGGGGTTCTCCGTCAATCCCTTGTCGCGCGCAAACCAATATGAGATTTTCGGCGGCACAATCGAGCGGCCGCTTCCAGCGTTGTGCGGCCCAGAGGGCTTCATCACCAGGTTCAGGTAGCTGAACCCCTTCCTTTATGAGGCCTTTTCGTTCTGATATGGTCAGTGGGTCAACCGGGATAATGGGGGCGGCGTTTTTGTTGAAGGACCACCAGATGACACTGCGAGCTTTTCCTGCAACGCCTTCCGGTGCACCTACGGTACTGACGCCTGCCTGGGCGTCACGAAGGGGCGCAGACCCGCTTTCCTCCGTAATATCATAAAGCATGCGACGGATCTGGGGCGCGGTAAAATCCTCGAGGGCCGAAAGCTCAACGATTCGCCGGCAGTTTTCCAGTTGAGAGAGAAGTGCATGCCAGCCGGGCCCGGGATCCTCTTCCGGCATACGTCCCTTGGCCCAGGAACGCAACAGATCGATGCGGGATATGATCTCGGTCACGGGATATTGGCTGCCCGTGGAACCGGCTCTAAACAGTGTCATGATTCTCTTTTTAAGCCGTTTTCTGGCAGCATTGTCATCGATCTTTTCAAGTCCTTCCTCAAGTGCCTTATGCCAGGCATCAGACCCGACGGCGGGGTAATCCTGAATCGCATCGGAAAGCCTTCGGGCGATTCCCCGTGGCACAGGGCTGATGGGCAGCGTTAAAAGCTCGAGAGCTCTCTGGGGGTTCGGAGGGTTCCACCCCATGGTAAGGGTCAAGGGAAGAATCTGGAGCAGGCCATTATCAGAGACCGGAATTACCGCACCTGTTGTGGGGATTCCAAACCGATGAAGGGCCTGATCCAGAATACTGTCGGCCCCGATGATGACGGTTTGTTCCAGCCCGTTCAAAGTTGAAAGCCAGGCCGCAGTTTCGTGGGCGGCAGCACCGGTCGTATCGGTCCTCAAGAATTGGAGCGAGCCATCCCCTTTGGGTTTGAAGGATGCCTTTTTACATGCCGCCAGATCACCGCGGGATTTTACCGGCTTGAGGGTCTTCTGAATAAGTTCCGTCCCGGTTTTTTGAAGTGCGTCCAGAGCTGTTTTCCAGACGAACGGCAGTTGGTCGTATGGCGCCATCAGGATGAGCTGAGAAACGGCATTGCTCTGCTCCATGAAGGTTTCAGCCACCTGAAGAACACGGTCCGGAAATCCGGGGACGGTCTTTTCGGTCACCTCGGCCAGTTGCGCCAGGCGGGGGCTCACCGGTTGAAAGCGCCAACCGTGCATTCTGAGCGTATCACGCCACTGTAAAACCCGTTTGGCCGTTCCAAAGGGATCCACCTGGGCTGAGTCGCTCCAGAATCCGGAGGTGCCGCGAATTGCCGGAACCAGTTCGGCGGCCCGTAGTGCGGAAGGAACCGGCGGACCACTAAGACCGGTCATGGTTTCAAGGAGGCCCAAAAGACCCGACGGACCCACCCATATTTCACCTGAAACCGCTTCTTTATCCGCCAATGGACCGGGCCAGTACCCGTGATCAAAGGTGGGGTCAAATGTGATTTTCATGGCGTATCAATCCCTTGTTCAACTTTTGTGTGGAGGTTTACGGTCTTCAAATCTTTGAAATAATGAGATCACTGGATGATTATGTCATCTTTAATGCGCCTTTTGTGGTTTCATGTCAACCAGAATCCCTGCGGCTACTAAAGACGCTTGACATGTCCGAGCCGTTCGATTATATAGAACAGTAAATTTGATCGGAGTAATTTTGAATTGGAAACCTTTGGCGAAATTCTGAGAGAGATCCGCATCGATACCGGCATGGGCCTAAGGGAGTTGGCCCGCCTGATCAATAAATCGCCCGGATATCTGAGTGATGTTGAGAACGGGAGGGTTCCACCACCTTCAGAAGAAACCATCGTGAGCATGGCCCGGGCGTTGAAAACGGACAAGCAGCCGCTTCTTAGCGCTGCCAAAAAGGTCGATCCTGAAATATCGGAATATTTGACTGAAAAACCGGTGGCAGCGAATTTTTTGAGAACTGCCAAGAGCAGGGACTACAACGAGGAGGACTGGTTAAGACTAGGGCAGCTGGCAGAAATTGCAAAGCTTGGAAAAAAGGGAGATGAAAAGTGAAAGTTCCGTGGCTGACCAAAGATGAAATATCAGAAAAGGCTTCAGATCTTATAGCGGACTACCAGGCAACGACTGGTCTTCCGATAGAACCCCCGATTCCGGTAGAGAATATGGTCGAGCAGTATTTCAAACTCAAACTTTCCTTTGAGGACCTCGATGAAATAATGGGATTGCCGGATGTGTTGGGTGCCACCTACGTCAAAGCCAGAAGGGTTTGCATCAACAAAAAGCTTCTGGAACGCGGCTTGGAAGGACGGCTGGAGTTTACTTGTGCCCATGAAATCGGCCATTGGGTTTTGCATCGGCAATATGCGGAGATTCAAACCAGAACCGAATCGGGCGGGGAAGTCATTGTATGCCGGGCCAAAAACACCAGGGCGCCTATTGAGTGGCAGGCAGACTACTTCGCGGGGTGTCTGCTGTTGCCCAGGGCCGATGTTGTTCGCGCATTCAGAAAGGCATTCGGTACGGCTGCCCTGGTTTTGCACAACATCAAAAGTTCCATCGGGCGATCCCTGGTGTGCATAGACCCTTGCGTCGAAAACTGGCCCCATATTGCAGACAAGGTTTGTGAATGCGGTGGGTTTACCAATGTTTCAAAACACGCAATGATCATCAGGTTGCAGGAGCTCGGGTTGTTGGTCAACCTGACCCATGTCCCGGTCGGATGGTCCTGATTCAAATTACATGTCGGCATCGATTTTTTTTGTCCTCGGCGTTCTATTAAATCGAACACCCTGGTAATATTGAAAAAGAATCGAACCGAAAAAACGGGTGGCGCCGACTACCTGGGATTCCTGGTTCTATCAGTTGCCATCTCCGCAGGAATTTTCTATCACGCAGAAATCATTCAGGCACTCTTGATCCAAACGGGAGTGTATTCTTCGTATTTCTTTTTGAGTTCACCTGTCAGATCTTTGTATTTTCCGATGATTTTTCGGCAGGACAGCGAACCGCAAGTGCATTCAAGTGTCCAGTCATCCGCGATGATCATGGAATAATCGAATGTAATCTCCTCATCTTTTTTAATGTCCCGCATGGCTACAAGAAGCACATCTCGTATGATCCCGGCATTAGGGTCGCACGAATGGTTTGTACGAACACCGGGCTCCCTGGTAATGAGATATTCATCCGCGTCTACATTGAACAGGTGGTCCTGGACCTCTCGGGGAATGCCTTCCAACTGTTCAATCTTGACCCGGGGACCTTTGAATTCGGTTATGATTTCATCTTTCAGGATGTCCCGCGTGGCAAAAACACCCAGGCCTTTTCCTACTGTCTCTTTCACATACATTAAATCTTCCATGAAAAAACCTCTTTTACGGGATGGCTTCACATAAAAGATATCATTTTAAGTATTTTACTATCCGCAGTCATAATGAATCGCTTCGTGATCTAACATGCTGCCTTAAAATATGGGAAGAAACCGGTCGGGTCAAGAATGAAAATTGAAGTGCATCTTTGGCGAAGTGTGACCGGAAATGTCACGGTTTCATCGTAATCTCTTATGAGATTTAGATTTCCAGCAATAAATTTCAATTTGCAGCGGGATTTCTTGATCAAGACAGGTCTGAACCACTTTCCAGAAGGAGGCGTCATGTCAAAATCCACTGATCTACATAGAATCATAACATCAGTCCAAGATGGGCCTGAGACGTTTGACTTTCATGAATCTGAATCACCGCATCTCGGATTGTTTTATGTAGTCGATGGGAGATTGTTCTGGGAGGGGGCACCTTTAGAAAGTTCCCAGGATTCATATCTTTACCGGATTTACCCAAAAATGCACCCCACATTTTGGAAGGATACAATTCTTCAAAACCGACCGGAGCTGGAAAAATTTGATGCCTATCACTTTCCGAGAGGACGTGTCCTCTATGAGAAGAAATCAGGCAGCTACGAACTGGTAGCAGATAAATGCATCATCAGGCAAGAAGAAATCACCTCTCAGATAATCATACAAATGAAACTACCTCGGAAACATACCAAGATATTGGGGGACTCTCATTATGAGTGTTCCATGTGCAAAGCCCATAAGATTTCAAGATTGGAATCTGAACTCGAAAAACTGAGTGGCAAATGAGGGGTGCTTTCGGACTTTTTTTTTTAAAATCCTGGCCCAAAAACGTCACAGATTAACGGTACGAGTAAAGGCAGTTGGCTTTTTTCTTTTGCGAAGGATTTTTAGGCGGCCATTTACGTTCCTAAAACCCTTCTGTGCGATCCGGGCCGCTTCTATTGGGCAGGATGAGGAATTGTGGCTGTTCCGCCTTAATCGCGAGGCAGACTGAAGAGGCTTTGAAGAGGTCAATGCCTTTGTTTTTCAAAACGATTTTAAGGTGAAGCTTTTTTTAAATGGGCAACTTTCGATCGAAAAAGTCGCCAAGAGGGATTCCCTGAAGTTCGATTAAAATGCCAAACGAAGGACAAAATGAAAAAGCGGTTCAAGGATTTTGATTGACCCTGTACAACAGCATGGAGGGCGAAATGAAATTTGAATTTGTCAACGAGGCCAAACAAGGGGTAAAATCCGATTCAAAATAAAGGTGCTGAGCATTGGCGGTGCCGGAGTAAACACCATTGATAACATGATCAATTCAGACTTTAGAGGCGTTGAATTCATCGTGCCCGACACGAACCGCCGGAATCTGGATCGGTCTCTGGCTACCCTAAGGAGTAAAGGAAAAAAATGGACACAAAAATAACCCTGATCGCGTCAGATAAGAGCTGGATCGAAGGGGATGCCATCAGACAGTTGGAAAATACCGCTGAGCTGGAAGGCATGGTTTCAGCAGTGGGGCTGCCGGATCTTCATCCGGGGAAGGGCGGCCCTGTGGGTGCTGCCTTCCTGAGCAGGAAGTTCATCTACCCCTACATCATCGGAAATGATGTGGGTTGCGGAATGGGGTTGTTCCATACCACCTTGAATTCACGAAAAGTGAAGCGTGATAAATGGGTCAAGCGGCTCAGAGACCTGGATGAACCCTGGCAGGGTGATACCCGGGAATGGCTGCTGCAAAATGGTCTCGACTTAACGGAGTATTCTGATGCCTGCGGCACCATCGGCGGCGGCAATCATTTTGCGGAACTTCAGATGGTGGAAACAGTTCATGAGCCATCCGCCCTCAAAACTCTCGGGATTGGCAAGACAAATTTGCTGCTGCTGGTTCACAGCGGTTCCAGGGGTCTTGGAAACGCACTGTTGCGTCGGCATACCGATAAATTCGGTGCCGGCGGTCTTGCTGAAGAAAGCCTTGAGGAAAAGCGCTATTTGGTTTCCCACGATTCAGCCCTTCGGTGGGCGCGGGCAAACCGACTTCTAATTGCCAGGCGATTTCTGGATGCCTTGAATGCTGAAGGCGAGCTGATTAGTGATGCCTGCCACAACAGTGTGACAATGATGGAAATAGACGGCGAAGTATATTGGATTCACCGAAAAGGGGCCGCGCCTTCCGATCAAGGCCCTATCGTGGTACCGGGTTCAAGGGGTTCATTGGCCTATTTGGTTGATCCGGTCGGGGATATGAAGCAGAACCTTTGGTCTTTGGCTCATGGTGCGGGCCGAAAGTGGAATCGCAAAAGCACCCGCGATCGCCTGAAATCAAAATATAGCCCTAAAGCTCTGATGCAGACGGCACTGGGCAGTGCAGTCATTTGTGATGACAAGGACCTGCTCTTTGAAGAGGCTCCGGAAGCCTATAAAAACATTGAATCGGTTATTGAAGATATGGTCCAGGCGGGGCTCGTCAGAGTCCTGGCTACCTTTCGCCCGCTGATAACTTACAAAATGAGGATGGATAAACAATGATGAGCTGGATTCAAATTACATCAGGAAGAGGGCCGGAGGAGTGCTGCTGGGTAGTTTTTCGGTTGTCCCATTTTTTGATGCGACTGGCCGGTCAAAAGGGGCAGAAGACCGAACTGATTGAAGCCATTACCGGAGATTACGCCAACACCTAAGATCGGCGCTGATCTCGTTTGAAGGAACACCGGCAGTCAACGATTTCGTAGAAAACTGGGAGGGAACCATACAGTGGACCGGCCGAAGCCCTTACCGGCCCAAACATAAACGCAAGAACTGGTTTGTTGGCGTGACGGCGCTGACACCCATGCCGCAGGAAAGCATGGACAGCAGCGCCTTCAAATTTGAAAGCATGCGGCCCTCCGGGCCGGGTGGACAACATGTCAACAAAACCGAAACGGCCGTCAGGGTAACCCATATACCCACTGGATTACGCGCCATCTCCCAGGCTGAGCGGTCCCAGCACTTAAACAAAAGAATTGCGCTTGCTAGATTGGATCAACTCCTGCGCCGGAAGGAACTAAAGGCCGAAGCGAAACAAACCCGGATCCGGTGGCGGGAGCACGACCTTCTTGACCGGGGTAATGCCGTGCATTTGTTTAGAGAAGAAGAATTCAATTTTATAAAGTAATCTGGGATGAATCACATGACAAAGTCGATCAATATTGAATTTGATTGGTGGATGGATGAAGAATCCACGTTAATTCTGGAAATTCAAAAGTTGAAAGGAATCGATATCCGTAATCAGAAAGAAGTGATGGCCGGCATTGAAATTCTCGAAGAATTGGACACAGATTTGTATGGGCTCTTACTTGAGCATGAGGTTTTCTTTGATGAAAACGGGATTGAGACAATCCTGAGCCTGTATCGACAGTCGGTTTATGTCCTGAAGGCGTATGAAGGTGTCGATTTTGAGAAAGCAAGATCGGCTTATCGCTCAGCCCTCAGGCTGATTCAGTTGATGGTGGGCCTTTTGTATGATTCATATTACTATTGGTGTCGGAATGCCGCAAAAATTGTGCGAGAACTTGTTTGAGTTTGATTCCTGATATCATAGTTCACGCTTCCCAAGAATACTGAACAAGTGTTTGTTTTGATTATGACTGCCATCGCTACCCAGTTTCAGATTGACTAAGAATTTCAAATCCCCTAAAGTCGAACCCAAAAAAGTAACTTCTTATCCATTTAATTGCTTTTAATTAAGCCATAAGCCCTGCTGGTGTTTGGTGATTGGCAATTATCCTTATGAGATATTTCTCCTAAAGAGTTTTTTAAAGGCTTTTATTAATAGAGGTTGGAATTATGGCCTATTATATATTCAAGATTGATAAAGATGTATGGGATAAAGATGTAAGATCCTATTGTATCAAGAACAACGTTGCAATTATGCAATATCAATATGAAGATGAACAGCCGCACAATAAGGTAACCCAAAACTTAACTGAAGCTAAAAAGATATGCGCGGGAGACTATATTGTTGCTTATGGTGATACGAAAGTTTTTGCGATTGGAGAAGTGATTAGACCCCGAATCAAAGGGACAAGGACAGAGAAACTAGAAGAGGTTATTAATGTTAATATAAAATTTAGTAAGAATGACGTAGTGCACTTTGAAGACGCAGATGCATATTATGAAGACCTAAGATCAAATAATGGGTTTGATGGTGAATGGGGGCAAAGAATCGATATTAGACTCTGGGAGTACATTGTTGATGAGGGTGTATCTAATGCTGGTTATACCCATAAATTCCCCGATGACGTCTTGAGGTATTACACAATTAGAGAAATAAGTGGTGATTTTTTTAGGTATTTAGCAAAACTACTTAAGTCGGAGTACTACAAAATGGATCCAACACGGCAGGCTGTAGATGTGGCAAAAGATTGTTTTCAATTTAATCGTCAAATAATCCTCTCTGGTCCTCCTGGTACTGGAAAAACATTTCTCGCAAAAAACCTTGCGGTATCAATAGGTTCGAGAAAAGATAAAGAATTACAAAAAGCATTTCAGGAACTCCAGAAAAGCGGCCGCATCGACATTGTACAATTTCATCCTTCTTATAATTATGAGGATTTTGTTCGAGGTATTCAAGTTCGCACAAGTAATGATGAAGGTGAGAATAGAGTCGTTTATGAATCGGTAAACAAATTTTTCGGCCATATGGCACAGACCGCTTTTGTTGAATGGGACAAAGCGATTGAACAGGCTAAGGAAATGCTAGGGGAAAGAGCAACAGACGGAGATTTAAAGCGGGAAGCCAACGGCAAAGTAGAAAAATTTGTTTTGATCATCGATGAGATCAATCGCGCCAATTTGGCTGCGGTGTTTGGGGAACTCATTTATGCCTTGGAATACCGTGATGAATGGGTAACTACTCCTTATGAAGTTGACATCAAAAGAAATGATCAAGTCGAAAAAACTGACAAACTGAAAATCCCACCCAACCTCTATATCATTGGAACAATGAACACTGCTGATCGGTCAATAGGCTACATAGACTATGCAGTTAGACGCCGCTTCGCTTTTGTATCCGTATTGCCAGATGATAAATACCTAAAAGAAAAAGGGAAAAAGCTGTTTCATGCGGTGAGTGACCTTTTCGAAGGTGACAATAATCATCTTTCGCCTGATTTCCATAAGGACGATGTGCAGCCAGGCCATACATATTTTATGATTCAAGAAGGTGAGAGCGCTGATGAAGTGCTTGCCATGAAATTTACCTATCAAGTTTATCCCTTGTTGCGGGAATATTATAAAGATGGGGTGCTCATAAGAAAATCATCTTCAGGGCTGAAAATATTGGATGGTGAATATGCTATTAGAATCGACGAGCCTGAATCCAATAAAAATATTTACCAGAAAATTCGGTCGTTTCTAAAGGAAGAGTCTTAGCTCATGGGAAATTCTGATCGAATATCTGAATTCTCCGAGCTCCCCAAAAAGCATCCTCTGTGTGAAGAAGCAGTTTGGCAACCCGAAAACAATGATTTTTTGCCAGAAGATAACGGCGAGACACTTGGTTTGCACCGCAATCGTTGTGGCAAATTATGCGCTTCACATTTCGTAGGGCAAGTTCAAATTGATTCCGGAGATGGAAAAAAGCACGAACTGAGAGTCCACTCAAAAATCGATAACGTCAATTTTCTAGGTATGTTTCAAAAATGCCTTTTCGATCCTGTAGTTTCGGCCCAACTTGACAGATGTTTCTACTTCTGGCCTGAAAAGGCCCCATTAAAAACACCCATGGCTGAAAATCAGGTCCGAGAACTGATAATTACCCTTTATCTCAAAGAATTGTTTCAGCTGTGCAAAAGACATCTAAGAAAGGAGTTTTTTCAGGTAGAAAACAATTTGGTTGGCAGGGTCAAAGGAAAAATACTGGTCCACCAGAACATTCGCTCAAATAGCGCCAGGGGGAGACTTGATCGAGTGGCCTGCCTGTACCAGTCCCATGATTTTGATTGTCCAGAAAATCAGATACTACGAGCGGCGCTTCAGCAAAGCATCAGGACTTTGAGACGTTCGGAATTCAGCTCAGACGGAACCAAGGTAAATGAGTGGGCTCGTTTCTGTGATGCTGCATTGGCAGGAGTAAAAATAAAGCGGATTCATCCAAGCATTTTTTGCCGATTACGCCTGGGGGTGCTCAAGAAAGTCTACAAGAAACCGATCAACCTTGCCAAATGGGTCCTTTCACTTCTAGGTTCAGACCCAAACTCTGAATCTCAGAAATCTGAAATACCTCCCTACGCGATAGACATGAACGAGCTGTTTGAGCGTTACTGTGAAGCTTTGCTTAGGGAAAAAGGTGCTTCTGATCTTTGGGCTGGATACCAAAATAGAAACATTGGGCATGAATTTAAAATACGACCTGATTTCATTTTGCCATCGGAGAAAACAGTACTGGATGCAAAATATAAGGATCAATGGGATGATAGAGTTAAATTTGATAAAGACCATTGGAAAAATGTTCGATCAGACGTTTATCAACTGGTGACCTACGCTTGCCATCAAGCGGCATTGGACAAATCCGGAAATCCGGAAAACAAATTGAAGGTTTGCGTACTTTATCCCTCAATGAACGAGGGGAAAATCGGACTTGGCGAGGAAGAAGAAGTTTTAAGAAACGACTTTCAAAATCCCAGGTTCTGTGTTCGCAAGGTATTTCTTCCAAGATCAATCTGAAAATATGGCTACCTTGATTTCTAAGACACATTTTCCACCGGGTGAAAAACCCTGTGAGACCCTTTGTTCAGCCTGTACGCAATGAAACCCGCCGAAATTCCTCCAAAACCCTCGGCAGCGCTTCCACCAAATACAAAGGCAGCGACAACAAGGTAAAAGATACCGGAATACTTCCTCCCTCCATCCTGACCGAATGGGTCAGCGAACGCATTTCCGGAAGATTTAGATCAAAACGGATGCACAGGGGTGATTTCTTGCGTGCCGCAAACTGGTGCAGACTCTTGAGGGTTCCGCTTTTTCCGGCTTTGACTTCAATGGGGACCACCAGGTTTCCGCTGGCTGTCACATAATCGGTTTCTGCATTGGCGGTTTTCTGCTCCCGCAGCCAGTAGGTCAACCGCGGGGGCTCAAGGGGCTGGAGTAAATGCTGGCCCACAAACTGTTCGGCCAGCTTTCCTTCGTTGACAAGATTGTCGCCATCCAGGGCATTGAGCGCAATCCAGTCCAGTCCGGTCAGGTGAGCGGCCAACCCCACGTCCATGAAAATGAGTTTGTACACATTTTCGTGAATATCGGCAAAAAGCGGCACGCCCGAACAATTGCTGTGAAAAACCTGATGACACACTCGGGCTTTCACCAGCAGATCGATGGCTGTTTTCACGCTTCGTGACCGGTCCTCCCGGCTGATGTTGCTGTATTTCACCTTCTGCCCGATCATTCGCGGAATCTGCCTGAAAACTTTTTGCATCAGGGCGAGGTCCTTTTGTTTGGCGTATTTTGAAAAATCATCCTGATAGGTCCCGGCAATGGACCGGTGCACGGCTGTCACTTCTGTGACGGAATTTTCCTCGGCAAACGCTGCTACCGCTTCCGGCATGCCGCCCACAAACAGGAATTCCCGCTGTCGTTTTAGCAGCTTTCGGTGGGCGGTGACCGGTATGGCATTATCTATTTGGAAGTCGGATATGGTCGAAACAAGCGCCGGTTCCACCGCCGCCAGGAACTCGCTGAAGGTCATAGGCCCCAGATGGTAGTATTCAATGCGGCCCACAGGCATTGAAAAGTGGTGGTCGGCAAGGGCAAACTCCAGCAGGGACCCGGCGGATATCACGGGCAGATCGGGCATTTCTTCATAGAAGTATCGAAGGGACTGTATGGCGTGTGGGGTCGCCTGAATTTCATCCAAAAACAGGAGGGATTTGGGGGATCGTATTTTCCGGCCTGCCAGCGCATTCAGTTCCTGCACAATCATCCCCATGTCGAGGGATTTGAAAATTTCGTCCAGATAAAGGTTTTGCTCCAGGTTGATTTCATTTAAAATCAACCCTTTTTGAGCCGCAAAATGACGGACCAGTGTGGATTTACCCACCTGGCGGGCACCCCTCATCACCAGAGGCTTCCGGTTTTTCTTTTGATACCAATTATTCAGATGTTTTTCAGCATGTCGTGCAAGCATTGGTCGAAACAAACCCTTTTTTTAGCCAACAGCATAACAAGGGAGGGCGTTGCTGTCAACGGTAATTTGGCAGAGAACGCTTGATCTCATACCATGAATTCCAGCTGTGCATCAGCTTCATAAATCCATTTCCGGTGGATATCCATTTTTTTAGAAGGATCTTCGAAAGTAATCCCATACGGCGCCAGCCAGGAAAACCGCATTGGTCATCCCATTCTTACCCCAGTTCCAGCTGTAAGCAGGTCCGTTGAGGTATGGAAATCAACAAAATTTTCGCTCTGGGAGTTGGGAAAAATCAGTAAAGCCCCATTTCCACGTAATGATTTTCGTCCTTCGGAAAAGGATGCTCCTCTTCCTTCCAGCCCTCCTGCTGCAAATCCGAAATAATGTGTCTCCTGGCAACCTCTCCCGCTTCTGCTCCAAAACGCTTGATGATTTCTCGAACGCCTGCTTCATGATGTCGAAATCGGCGGTGTTTCATTCCAATGCCCGGGGCTTTCTGAAATGCATCCAGCCATTTATGGACGTCTTCATACGATTTCCCGAACAGGGCCCTGGATTCTTTGCAGTGCTCTTCAAAGGTCATTTTCAAAAGGCCTCCAGAATTTGGTGGTGACAGCACTACTGCTTATGAATTAATCTTGCAGTCTTGAATCGCTATGTTTGGTGTCAAACTCGACTTTACGCGCCAAGTATGACACTTTTGGCCACAGTTTCAAAAAATTGAAGGTGGCCGGTTCGGGGAAGAAATATGATCAAATCCGTCGCATTTTTCATAAGCCCAGACAAGCAGATTCTGTTTGTCGAAACAAATCACATCGGTTCGGTTATCAATGATCCCGGGCGCTTCGGCTTTACCATTCAAGAGATCAAGAACCGTTATGCCGGCTATGGTGAACCCCTTGGGGTCGAGGGCGGCGCGAGACGGGAAATTCTTCTCGAAGTTATCCGAAACGGCTGGATTCGCCTTCGACGGTACCCCAATCGCTTTTGGTCCATCACACTGGAGCGGTTTCCCGAAGGGACCTCCGCCCGTTTGAAAAATTGGGCCTGGACAATCCTTGAAGGGACCCATGGCATCCGCGAAGACGACCCTTTCATGCCGGTTCGCATCACACAACTGGACGGGACAGTCATTGAGAATTACAGCATAAGCGATCTGTCAACGCTGTAACTGATCCAACTGATCATGGGTGGGCCTTGGTAATTTTGAGTTTTTCGGTTCAGATGAAGCCATGGCTTTCCGAATCAACTGTTCAAAAGAATTCCAATCACTGTCCCTGAAAGCCACGGCCATTTGTTGAAGCTGGCGTTTTGTGGCCGCTCTGTAGAAATTTGCCATCTCCTCAAAACCAACTGACGATGATGCATCCCATGTATTTTTCATGATTTGTCGGGGTCTCATAGACGGGATCGAATACCCTCGCGTATCCATTCCTCCAGAATTTCAAAAACGGCCTGAAAGATATATGAAACGGCCTAATTACGCCGGATTCTTGCCGGACTCAAGTTCACTCACCAAAATGTCGAGTTCATTTAATAAATGTGCTGGTGCGTTAGCTTCACGAAATGCATCTACCAAATCCCAATGATAGCGTAGTTGGTCATCTTTGTTTGCCTTAAAGCGTGCCCAGATTGCGTCGCCCAATCGACGGTAGTCCATTACAATTGTTCGAACGTTATGAATTTTGTCCGCCAGTGACACACGGCAAAGCGGATAAGTTTCTTTTCGAATCTGATCGACATAAGCTGACTTTCGCTCATGCCAGGGAGGTTTTTCTCCAGCCCGATAATCAGGCGGTGTATCTGTGCATCGTTCAACAAGGTCCGCTACACGGGCGCCGAACCGACGGATGAGATCATCTTTATTTACCTTTTCGGGATGATCTTCAAGTGTATCGTGAAGCAGTGCGGCGATTGCCTCTTCTTCATCGCCGCCATCTTCAAGTACAAGTGCGCAAACACCCAGCAAGTGGGATACATAGGGGATGGATGTACCCTTTCTAAAATCGCCGGCATGTATTTCCATTGCAAAAAGCAGGGCATCTTTGAATTTTGTTCCCAGCTGAGATACCATCATTATTTAAACCTCCCTTTAATTCGAGTTCATCCGAAAAGCCCGCCGGATTTAACTGGCACCGGTTGATGCTCTGTTTCAGCCTGATATTGGGACTGATGGTGCTAATGGGAGCAATCAGAGAATTCATCCTTGATCCTTTGAACTTTCCCTGTAATCTTTCGAACGGTTTCACCAAAGGAAAAGGCCATTTGATCCGCCAATTTCCGGCATTCATTCAGACTTGAAAAAACCTATCTCCCTGTTGCCGATGGAGAGCGACGCCCGTGATTCTGTTATTCCAGGTTGAGGATGAAGTATCTCTCCCATATGATTCAGAACATACCTTTTTTTATTAACATGATACACATAATTGTCAATCTTACCCCACATTTTCAGCGTTCCATTGGATTTTTTGTAATGCTCCCTGACCAAATGCCTGGCAATGGATATTCCTTCATCGAGGCTGTTCAGCACTGCCAATTTATCAATGTAGATGCGTCTATGCCCTTCCATAAAAGCAAGGGCAAATATTGGTTCTGAACTTCTCTTGAAGTTTGTATTGACGAAAATATATGGCTGGGGCATTGCAGACAATTTCCGCAGCTGTTTACGAATTTTGTTAATAACCGGCAAGTATAGATCTTCATCAAAATCCAGAACCTCGCATAATTTTATCAGGAAAGAGTGGTTGGAGTGAACGAAATCGTAGCCGCCTTTCCTCAGCCAGTTTTCCACATTTTCAGCGGAAATGAGCGCGTTCAATCTTTTGTGCGCTTTTCCCGGGCTGTTGTAGCCAAGTGGCTTGACCAATTGATTGGCATCAACGCTACTCAATCTTGATTTGATGTGTTCCAATAATTCCATAATTGTGCGCCTCCGGTAACGGGGCCAGGGAGAATCCATACGTTCGATGGATTCTTTGGCGTTTTAGCAGTGGAGATTATAGAGGGCCGCAAGCATCCACAAATCACCCTCTCTTTAATGGCATAATAACCCCGTTGTGTGACATTTTTGGCCACACATCATAAAAAATAGAGAGAACAAAAATTCGCCATTATCTCTGAATCTATGGCCAGAATTGTCACACTTCCCGGCTATAAAATAACGGTGATTCGAAAAATACCTTCCAAGTGTATCGAAAAATCTCCGTGGCCAATTAATTCGAAAGGAGGGCAAAAGATGAGCCGCAGAATTGTTAGAAACGCCCGAAACGAAGATTTTGTCATCTTGGTAAATCCAACCGAAGAGGATTCATCCTTTTTGGGTGAAAATATCCGGTTTACCGCCGATGGCCGAACCAAGACAGTTTATGCCTGGTCTTTCAGTGCCGGTCATCATGGTGATGTTTCGATTGGCCTCAGCCTCAAGGATGTCTACTCTTGCTCGGAGGTATTTCGCGGGGCTGCTTTCCTGGAAAATGGAATTTATCGGTTTTCAGGGTCAGATTTCCTGAGTTCATTCCGGAAAAATCCTGGAAAAGAGGATCGCTGGTTTTTGCGGGAGCTTTTCAAGAAAGACTGGTTCTGGGTTAACTCATATATCTCCCTTTCAGACTCTATCAGCCGGTTGAAAGAAAAATTTAATCTGTATTAGATGAAGGTTTTTGGTAGGAAAATGAAATACTCCGATGAACCAGAAATCAGGATCCATTTCATAGATGAGGCACCGGACTATTTGTCTGATAAGGCCTTAACGCTTCAAAAGCATCGTCAAGAGCGGCCTACATTCCAGAAGGAGGAGCCAACAAAGTTGACAAAGAGAGAAAAAGCGTAAAATCGTGCACCTCTGAGCTCCCATGAAAGGGTTGAAATCATAGGTTAGTCATAGCTCATATTCCTTTTGCATCTAACGGCACTAATCAGCCGCGCGTCTTTTCGCGTGGACGGAATAAATATGGTTAAAATTCTCCAGTCTCTTGTGTGCTACCCTCACTTTTGATCCTCTTTGCAATTGTGTCGGACTATTCGTTCAACAATTTCACCACGGGGTGATTGTGCAGGAGCATTTCTACAAGGTGTTCGACAATTTGGGGTGGGTGGCACTCGGAAAGTTCAATTAGCTTCTGCGCTGGCACAAGCCGCTCAATTCGTAGATAAGGTAAAGGTAGCTGTTCGACTGTTTGGGTGAAGGCAGCCCACGCCACGTCGCCTGCGGGCTCATTCAAGAGTGAAGAATGCAGGCGCATTTTTGGTGTGTAGTCATAAATGCTCGCCTGACGTTTTTTGCGCTTCTCCAAGATTAGCTCGAAAGGCTCGAATGCGTGTAGAAGCTGCAATGCCGTCCGAAATGCTGCGTTAGCTTGCTTCAGGACAATTTTAAGCTTTTCGGTTGCCGACTTAAGTTCGCTGTTCACAAAGACTCGGAGACCATCAGAGGATAGGGAGATTGTTTGGTGCGTTACGTTGCGGTACACTTTGCCCGTTGGCCCGAACGCAGCCCAACAATACGCGTCAACGAGTTTAAGCGGTCCGATATCGTAGGCCTGATAAAACGGTGTGGACTCATGTAGACCGGCCTGCAACTGGGCAGCGAAATATCCTACCTGGTCGCGTATCCAACGCCGAGCATCATCATCGTCATGTAAAAGGAAATAGCGAAAGTGTTCAAGCCGGAAACCAGTGAATTCAGTCATGCCACTGTACTCCAGAAAATCAATAAACTGCTCCACCAGCAACTTCGCCGATGGGACATCCGCTAGATCGTGTGAGAGTCTCTTGAAGAAGCCGTGAATCTGACCCCATGTTTTCCCGACTCTTTCGGGTTCTTTGCGCCCAGCAGCCTGCAGACGTGCGAGGTGCCCCTGAATCTGTCTCTGCGAGAAAGCCGCGTCGTCTATTTTGCTCTCCACAAGAACGGCAAAATTATCACCGTACACCCACGCATCAGGAACACTCTCAGCTGTCCCATTCACGCCCGCATCAACCAAATCTAGACGCTTCTGCGAAATGCCCAAGCCCAGGAGCATGCGGTCACGCTTGTCTGCCGCTGTTGCTGTCGGAAGATTACGACGTTGCAACAGAAACTTAGTATTTGGTTTGTCCGCAAGACCAAGCCAAGCAAGAAATCGGGCGCAAACACTGCTGCCGCCGAGTTCGAGCGTATTGATCAGCGCTTTTGTGACATTGTTCTCTATTTGCCTGTCACGATCAGCGATATCTGTGTTCGGGCCCCGATAGCTATAGAAAAGGTTGTGGTGCAAATCCACAGATCTTACCCGACGACGTTAAGGATTCCAAAAAAGTAATTCTAGAGTTTTTTGTTTATCACTGCAACCGCAAATGCTTAATTCATAGCATTCTTGGCTTTTGTAATGTACATATAATCACTGCCCGAAATTGGATGTGTCAAATATGGAATTTCCGTCCCTTTCCGCTTCTGTTCACTGTGGTATTCAATAGCAACTTCAATTGCTTTCTCGATCATTTCTGTCTTCCTCCTTTACTGGAACAAACTTACCAGTCTTACTTTTCAAGTTTTTCACAAACGCCCCCGCTTTTGACAGCACACAAGTTTGAAAGACTACGGACCCGGACTCGTCTTTGAACGTAAAGGCAGTCACATGGCCGTCTCGATAACACTGTTTTTCCAGCGACAGCCCAGTGGATGCCAATCTGTCGGCGGTATAATCCATTTTGAGATCGCCGGAGTTGAGGCTGACGAATTTGCCAAGATATCGCCCGGTCCTTGCCACATAATCAAGCGCAGCTTTTTCGGGAGAAAGCGGTTCATCAGGATTTTCCGGGTCTACTGACTCCGGTGGTAGGGGTTTCCAGTGCAGAGTGCCATTGGGGTTGCCGCCCTTGCACGATTCAGCACAAAATTTCTTCGTACCAAAAGAATCCGCAGTAATCGTTACGCAAAACTGGATCACAAAATCACCGTCAAAGATTGGATCATAGAGATCAATAAGGACTGCTTCTTTGGGCTTGACGTTTTTGTATCTTTCATTATCCTCCTTGGCCGTCATCGGAATAAAGTCATCGTCCACACCTGCAAACCCTACGCTGGTATTGTAGACCTCCTTCAATGTTTCTTCAGAGTTATTGACAAACCAAACATTCGATTCGATACTGTCTTCAATTCCTTCGGTCATCAGATAGAAAATATGTTCTTCGTCTCTCAGGTGCTCGGGGAATTTCCTAGTTGTTTTCATTTTCTTCCTCCCAATCTGATTGACCTTTGCCAGCAATAAGACCCGTAAATCTGCCTAAGAAATCTTTGGGATCAAACTCATAATCAGCCGGGTCCGCAAGCCTCATCTTATGCAGAGGCGTGCCCACAAATTTATCAGGACGGGGTGCCGCGTCAAAGAATCGTGAAGTAACATAATGATTGTCCTGATTTTCAAAGACAACTCTAATGCCCTCTGTCCCTTCAAAAGCCCCCAAGATTAACCAAGCCATGCACTCTCCTCTGTTTCATGGATGAATCCATTCCTTTCATTCATATTTCCAAAACCCAGGGACCCATACCCGGCAACATTCCGGAGGCACAAAATTCCCCCAGAAATTATAATACCCTTCTGAGCATCGTAATTGTAAACTTCCCGGAATCCAGACTTTCCGGAAAAAGCGTTTCCCTTGACAAGGACCTGTTGGATAGGCCCTATCCGGACAATAACCGGAACGATCAGGTGGAGGCTGACAACAATTATATCGTATGGCTGCCTGGTCCAATACAATCCCTGCCACGAAACCACCTAGAAAATAGTTCAATCCGTTAGCGTATGAACAACTCACAGTAGCGAAAAATAATGCCAATGTTACTACGATGCTTTTCATATCTCATTCTTCTTCCTTAAATAGCTGGATAAAATGGTTTCAAAGGCGTTTTCCTCCAGAAAACCTTCATAACTTCGATTGGCATATTCTACAAACAGGGAAAAGGCATTGGGTGGTGTGGCTATCAGGTTCTCAAGGTCTTTGACAGAGTATTGCCTGGCTTCCGTCTCAATGAAGGGGTGGATTATTCGCTTGATTCCATCCAAATCCAGGCCCTTGCAAATCCCCTGGTAGTTGGGGTGGGGGCTTATTACCTCAAAAACATAGGCCAAGCATTCCTCCAGTGCCATTAGAAGGATTTCCTTCTTGGTTGAATCATCCATAATTATATCCCTACCCCACCAAATAGCACTGGAACCATTTGCCGTCCTTTGAATCTGTGGAGGGCATCATTGACATGCTCAAGAGTTGGAGTCTCAAGACCTTCCAAAACGGCGGTTGTTTTTGCCATTTCATGGATCTGATCTATTTCGTTTATGTGAAGGGAGTATTGTTCCACCATGTCCATAATCCTGGTCTGGGTCTTTTCATCCTCCCCCAGATAATTTTCCCATTTCCTGATTTGAAGTTCTTCTGATGGGGGATGGACCTCAAAATAGTGGCTGAATTCAACGGGAAGAGACCGAATTTTCATTGGGGCAGTGACAAAGAACAAAATCCCATCAAACCGTCTCACTTCCCGGTAGAAACCCAAGGTATCTTTCAGGGTGCCGCTGTCTTTTTCTTCATTGACAAACAATTTTTCTAACCAGTTTTCCTGGTCCACAATAAGGGTCAGGGATTTTTTCCCTGTACTGGTCTTAAGGGCGTATTCCAAGGTTTCCATTTCCCTGTGGGTCATGGGATCAATCAGCTTCATCGATCGGTCACCCTTTCCAAACAGGTCTGGAAAATCAAATTTTCGGACTTTCATGTCGCACCCGGCAGCCAAAGCATCTACTAAGCCAACACCGGTCTCAATATCCGTGCACCCTAGTAGGATTCGAAGGCCTGACCTGGAAATATCGAGGTCCTTTATCGCTCCGACCATCTTCTCAAACCGTTGTCTGTCCGAGGTGGTCAGTGACAGGCCCTGGACATTGCCCTCGGGTATATAGGTCAGTCCGAAACCGTTTAAATCAAACATACTGGCGGATTGCCAGTCAGCAGCGGTTTCGATGTCTCTCTGGCTCAAGGATATTTCAGAATTCCCATTCCTGGACATGGCATTGGTAATGGCCATGAACAAAGTGTTCTTGATCAACCCTCCAGTAAAGACATATTTTTCAGCCAAAACATCAAAATTCACATCTTTTCCGATTTTCACTTGAGACGGAACCAGGGCTTTCCAAATGGATTCCCGGCGGGGTTTGTCGGGAAAGGAAAAAGGGATTTTCATCGAAATACGACGATCCAGGGAAGGGTCCATTTCAATGACCCGGTTGGTGGCCAGGATGGTAATGCATTCTGATTTTTCCAGTTCAATCAGAAGGGTTCGACTGTCACGGGTTCTGTCATGAAAGCTCTCGTCGCATTCGTCAAAAAAAACAATACCATCAGTTAATTTAGCTTCCCTGAAGAGGTATTTGATCAGGTCTTCGGAACTGGCCATGTGTTGGGAAGCCAATTCCATGTTTGCGGTAAGGAGTTCCTTGTTCAGGCGGGTAGCCAGGGCATGGGCCAGCATGGTTTTCCCAGTTCCCGATGGCCCATGGAACAAATAGACCAGACCGGTGCCGTACCCATAGAATTCATCCAGGGCAGCTTTAGATTTGTTTGAACGGTTCCTGGAAAAACTCTCAGCCATTCTCAAGACGTCTTCCTTGATTCCATCCGCCAGGACGACCTGGTCCATCTGGACCCTGGACCGATCCCTGGAAATCCATTGGAAATCCATATCATAAATATGGTTATCCCCAATCAGGTATCGGACAATCCGCTCATGGAGCCGGACCGAGACATCGAGAATATTGGTGCCTTCATCAAAGTAGTCCCGGAAAATCAGGATTTCTTTTCGAACCAGGGTGCTGTTGATGCTGAAGTATTTCCGGTTGGTGATTTGTGAACGGTAGTCCGGGTGAATCAAGCTCAAGATGGCCCCGACGCTCATGCTCCCGTCCTGACGGTTTTCAGGATCAAGCCCGGATTTCTCATAGAGAGACCGAAAGGCATTCCCGGTATTGTTGGCCACCAAAAGAGCCAGAACAAGCCGTTCAAAGGGGTCAAGGTTGTATGACCGGGAGAATTGTTCAAAATAAAGGTCTATTCCCCGTTCCAGAGAATACTCGGCCTTTTGGTTGATTTCCTCTTCCAAGAGTTTGATTTGGCCTACAATCTGGTCTGATCGGAGATCTGGCTTTGAAAAACCATTCTCAATAAAGCCCTCGGGAGGTTTCATCAGGTCTTCAAACATTTGGTCGGAAGATATTTCACCGGATTCCGGGAAAGCTCCCTGTTTTCTGGCGTCTCTGATACAGGCTCTTGCCAGGCGAAGTCTTGCCAGGTATTCCAAAGCCTCCAGATGTTCAATGTTGTCCTTAAAAACCGCTTGCTGGGTTTCATTTTCTTGTTCCACAGGGTGCAAATTCGCTGATTGAGACTTGAGGTTAACAACAGACATATTAGCCCCTCCCTTCACCGCTGATGTGGGGTTTTAAAGGTTCCACCAGATCCACCAGGCCGTATTTCACCGATTCATCAGGGGTCAGCCAGGTATCCACGTCACGAAGCAGATATTTTTCCAGATCTTCCCTGGATTCAATGGCGGAGTAGCGGAGATAATGGTCCACGATTCGCTGATGCTCCAGGTCCTGCTCTTTTCGGGTCGCCAGCAGCTGGCTGTGGTTCCCCCAGGTCATTGAGGCATAGCGGTGGGAAAGCATGGATGTCCGTGGGGTAATTACCCGCCGTCCCCTGGTGCCGGTCATAAAGACCAGCAGCGCCATGGAGGCAATCATGCCGATTCCCGTGGTGTAAATGGGAAGCCTGGACCATTCCATAATGTCGATGATGGCAAATCCCGCCGGGCAGGATCCGCCGGATGAATTGATGATCATCTGGATATGATCCACCTTGCCGTTTATGTTGTATTCGATGATCTCCTTGCAGACATTTTCAGACGTGCCGTCCTCAATTGCGCCGGATACATAAATGATTCCGTAATCATTCAGGCCCTTTTCCTTTTTCCCGTTTTCTTCACTCATGGTGCTTGCCTCCTGGTTCCAGACTTTTGGAGGGGAATCCATTTTGTTTGACCGACCCCCTGTTTGCTGTTAGCATTCGGTTTACACGGCATGTGTGACGATTCCGGCCACATTTTTGAAAAAAATTGAACGGGTATTTTTATGCGGGGAAAAAACCTGATAAAACTTTTGAAAGCCTTGGACCTTCTTTCAAAACCAGAAGGAGCCACCATTGAGGAAATGCGGAAAGAACTGGAAATAGACCGCCGGTCTGTTTACCGGGTCATCGGTGTCGTTGAGGATCTGGGTTTTCCTATTTATGACGAAAAGATTGATTTCGAAAGGGAGAAACGCTGGAAGCTGGAGGAATCCTACCTCAAGAAACTTCCGAACATCAAAATCCCGGATGTCAACCTCACTTTGCCTGAAATCATATCCCTCTATTTATTGAGGAGTGAAGGAAGTTTACTTAAAGGGACTGAGCTGGAAAAGCACATGCAGTCAGCCTTTGGGAAACTTTCTCTATTTCTCCCCACGGATGCCTTCAGCAAACTGGACCAGATCAAGGCTCTGTTTATTTCCGGTTCCAAGTTGGGAAAGGATTATTCCGGAAAGGAAGAGTACATCGGACAATTGATGGATGCCATGCTCAATAAGGAAACCTGCCTGATAAACTACCATTCCTTCCATGATGACAAAGACAAACATTTCAAAATAGACCCCCTTCATTTTTTTGAAAACAACGGCGGCCTTTATCTCCTGGTAAACACAACGGCTTTTGGTGATATTCGGACCCTGGCTGTCGAGCGTATTAAAGAGATCACAAAGACTGGGGAGTTTTTTGAATATCCGGAGAATTTTGATGCTCAAGCCCTGATGGAATCCGCTTTTGACATTGTTTTTGATGATCCCGTCAGGGTCAAAGTTTGGTTTTCAGCGGATCAGGCCCGTTACATCAAGGAAAGGAAGTGGTCCCCAAAACAAGAGATTGTGGAACAAAAAGACGGTTCGATCATTCTTGAAATGGAAACGTCCGGCTGGTGGGATGTGACACGTTGGGTGCTGTCATACGGAAGCCATGCAAGGGTTTTGGAGCCGGAGGAATTGGCAGCGGAAATAGCTGGTGAACTTAAGGTTGCTCATGGTCAATACGTTTAGACCTGTTGCGAGAGTTTCCGTTCTAGAAGCGGCAACTCCTGCGATCGCAGTTCTGGGTAGAAGGATTTCAAAGATGGGTTTCTGCCCGTTCGTTCCCGTGAGTAGGATGAGGTACCGCTCTTCACCCGCCATCTTCCATGAGTACAGTTCCGTGGAATTGAAGGCAGTAGATTTCAGGGCAGCGATCATCTGAGAGGAATTCTTTTGGGGTGGATGAGAATCTATTTTATATTGTCCATTATTGAGGTTTTGGTTGCCAGATTTGGTCCAATGATTGATTGGGGTGGGCGGTTCCCTTCCCCCCCCCGGACCCATATTTCCGAGGCTAAACCGTGAGAGAACATTTCTTCCTGATTCGTCAGCCATATGAAGTCCGAAGGAGGCATTTCCCGGACAAGGCGAGAAATCGAAGTTGATCTCGCAGGAGTATTGGTCATGAACAGAAGGCGGAACCCATTGAACTTGCAAGCAAAAATTTTTTCGAAACGCTTGTAGTAGCCGTTTCGGAATATTGCATGATAATTTATAATCTTTTGACGAATATCTTTAGGGCTTCGGTCCAGGCTAGCCATGGGTTCCGTGTCCATATCCACTTCCAAAAAGAAGAGCAGGCTCTTTCTCATCCCTTTATGCCAAATAGTGAATATTCCATCCGGGATGAATTCAATGAAGTCATCATCTGATTCTATCCTAATACGAGGATCCAAAAGACCATAGCTGTCTTTTTTATTAATAAGGAACCCGGGAGCATGGGGATTAATGCTCAACTCCGGGATCGATTTTTCGACCTGGATCAGGTGGATGTAAAACCAGTTGATAAGCAGCTCATGATCCACGGCAATAGCATGGATGGGGTGTAAATCAAGGCCGTTGGAGAACATGAGATAATTGCAGAAAGTACGGGACATTTTTTTCTCTTTATGTTAGAGCAAAATCTACAGCTCTAACTTAAGGAGATTACAATGGAAAAAGACTGCTACGAAGAGATCATAGAAGAAGTCAGTAAAAAATTGGCAGAGAAAGTTTGTTCGGAAGAAGAAGGCTTAGCCGCAAGAGCAACAATGATAGATCATGATGTCCAAAGCCTAGTTCAGGAAATTGGTCGTAAAGCAACCCAGAATATCTTGGAAGCTACTCGCGACGAAGTCGTCAGTAAAAAAAACCCGAAAAATTGACAGTTCACAAAAATCCTACAATCGAGTTCAATACGATCTTTGGAAAAATTCAAATAAGGTCTCCTTATTATTGGGGGTATGGCAAGGGATTCAAACCTTTGATTCAAGAAATGAACATCACCCACCAGGGGCGTAGTGAAACCGTGAAACGCGCCTTGAGCGATTTCGGTATCGAATTTTCTTTTGCTGCTGCAGCGAAACGGTTTCATGAGCACTACCATTATGATATTTCTTCAAGCGCAGCATCCCGAACAACGAAGACAATTGCTCATGAAGCAAAGGAATATATTGAGGAAAAAATTGCTAACCCTCATCCCGAGGATCAAAAATCTATAAAGAAAATGCTGGTTGAGTTAGATGGTTGCGAAATTCGAACAGCTCAGTTGCAAATAAATGAAAACACGGAGGAAAAAACTCCTGTTTATCACAATCCAAAAAAAGAAAAAGTGATCAATTGGCGTGATGTTCGTTTGGGTTTTGTAAGGCCGCTAGATTCAGATTTGAAAATTTTCGTTGGCAAAATGGATACATACCCAGAGATAGTAGGCGACCTCCACAACGCGGCGAAATGGATAGGCATGACGTCTGAGACGGAGACGGTAGGTGTTGCCGATGGCGCTATAGGTCTGAGCGATGAAATGAAGCGGCAATTTACAAAAATGCAATTTGTCTTAGACAAATCTCATTTGGAAGACCATTTCTATGAGACAGCAGAAAAAATGGCTATACCCGCAAAAAAACAGCCAGGATGGGTAAACGGCCAAATTGCAAGCATTTCAGACGGAAAAGTGCTTGAAATTCTGGAAGAACTGAAAAAGAAACATGCCAAAAATCCGAATGATAGGTTGGGTCGGCTAATTGGCTATGTAACAAGATTTTGTGATTCAGTGAATTACAATGAATACAGAGAAAAAGGATATCCGATTGGTTCCGGGGAAATAGAGAGTGCCCATAAATCAGTCCCGCAGAAACGATTGAAAATCCCGGGCGCGACCTGGCACCCTTCTTCAATTGATCCTATGCTTGCATTGCGAGTCTTGCGGGCAGATGATTGGTGGGAGGACTTCTGGACCCAGAGGAATCAAAAGTTGTTGGCAGCCTAACTCTCCAACGAGCGTGATTTACACCC